>VOFB01002680.1_pt1 | contig 57500 bp, 54 predicted proteins | sample 5384141 | NCBI WGS metagenome assembly VOFB01 (sample SAMN12384721, study PRJNA508395) | human gut metagenome | isolation source: healthy gut A | host: Homo sapiens
ATGTAAGGATTTACATAGTCAACCGGACCTTTCACGGCAGTTACTTGATTTTGTACTCCACTACAAGCGCCCAACATGGAAACTAAAGCTACAGAAGCCAGGCAATGTGTAATTTTCATAATATAACAGTTTTAGTTTATATTTATTCGTGAAGGCAAATGTAAGACCTAAAGCTTTCCCTTTCGATTAAAAAAGACTTAATAGCCGATTAAAATTGAATAAATGGCTAATTTGTCTATTATTTAATCATCTTACCCCCTTTTTCCGGCATTTTAGAATCTTCATTACGGGAGCCTGATACATCCATCATTTAATTACTCCCGACACCATTTTCATTAAAAGCAATGATAGAAAAATAATATTCTGAATCCCTATTGAAATAGCGGGCCTCGTATTGATTGTCGTAAACCACCATTGAATGGGTAAGTTTTTCTTTCTGTGTTCCCCAACGTAAAATGTATCCTGTTACATCTTCTTGAGAATCCCATACAAAACGGTAGATACGTTTGTCATTCTCATCACGCGTAGCCTGGAAACCTGTTACGGCAACGGGTACTTTACCATCACCTTGTCCGAAGATACGCAAATCAAATAAGGAGAAAGAGCCTTCCATATCTTTTGAATTGCAGATTTTCAGGTATTGCATTTTCGCTGGTGTAGCCAGAGTATGTAATTTGTGAGGAGCATCTTGCTGATTCTTTTCTTCATCTACCAGACGAGTCCATTTATTTCCATCTACCGATCCTTCAATATAATATTGATATACCACTGGTCCATGAGGAGCATGGATATTGAAATTATGATCTGCAAAATTAACCTGAATAGCCTTCACATCCATAGGCTCGCCAAGATCAATTTGTAACCATTCACCTTTGTTACCAGTCTGTGCAGCCCACCAGGTCTCGACTTGCTCATCATTAGCCAATTCCGGTTCGTAACCTTCAAGAGAAGAAGATGCAGCTACTTTCTTCTTATACGAAAGTAGGTTCCACCCCATGTTGATATCTTCTTTTTCGAAGTCTACTTTCCTGTCAGGAATACAGAAGGGATAGTCTGCAAAAGTAGTAAGCGCATACATACCGTATTTATCAGAAACAACCACCGGGAATAATCCCAAACGACGTTCGAACCAGTGACGAACAGAAATAGTCATGGAAGCTACATGCCAATAATTTCCATATTTATCCTTGAAGGTATGTCCATGTCCGGCACCACCAATAAAACCACCGGGTTTGAAAGAGAAAGGATTATCTTCTACATACTCGAAAGGTCCTAACGGATTATCGCCTATATAGTTACCATCACCATAAATACGGTATTGAGTACCGGGAGCGGCATACTGTAAGTAATACCGTCCATTATGCTTCAGCACACACGGACCTTCATTCCAGCCTTGGCGCGGTTCTTCATTATTCTTACCGGGAACTTCCCAACCATATTTATCACAATTATGATGTATCAAAGCTTTAGGTTCACCGATAGCGCGGAAACCATCTTTGGGATCCACTTCTACTCCCATTATCGGTTCTACATCCGAACATCCCCAATAAAGATAAACTCTTCCATCATCATCTTTAAAGAATGCCGGATCATGTTGAGGATACTCAAATTTTGTATCTACTTCTTCCCAAGTATCTTTTTCCGGATGGGCATTCTTATAAATTCGGGTATTTCCACTGGAAGCGGTAAAGTAAAGTGTATCACCATAAACAAGAATTGTAGGCGCATAATCCTCCATAGTCGGAATAGTTGTACAAGGAATATATTCCCACTTTGCCAAGTCTTCGGAGCGCCAGTAACCACCGGACTTGGAAGCAAACATATAATAATATCCTTTGAAATATTCCAGTACCGGATCGGCAGCTTCACGCCGTGACTCTTCATTCGGTTGGAAACGATAATTCAAATCAATAGGATTTGTCACAATCCGATCACTATTAACCGTAGTCCGTTGCTCCGAAGCACAACTGGCCAACAAGCCTGACAGCAAGGCTATACTAACTAATTCCGCAATGCTTTTCATGGTAGTTTTATATTAAGTTTCTTTCCTTTATACTCCACATTCACAGTATACGATTCATTATCCAATCCCAATCCTTTCAGATTATCTACAACAACGATACGGAAGTTACGATTTTGCAACATGCCATCATAGCTACCCTGACGAGGATGGATAGTTAACTGCCTATCCTTGTCACTCCACGTCATACGGACAGTGGTATATTTACCTTTTTCGTAATTATAGTTATCATCCTCGTCTTCATATAAGGTAAATTCCCCATCGGCACCCGGATAGATGCGAACCTGTAGATCATCCCATGACTTCTCGGTTGCAAACTGAACGGAAGGCCCGGCAGGAATGATGGAACCTGCTTTCACATATAATGGGATGATATCAATGGGAGCTTCACGACTAATCTCCTGCCCGCCCTTTTGCTTTTCACCTGTCCAAAAATCAATCCATTGCGTACCCTCAGGCAGATACAGGGAGCGTCTCTTTACTTCACTTATTACCGGAGCTACCAATATGGACTTTCCAAACATATACTCATCGCCCATATCTGTAACCTTTTTATCTTCCGGAAAGTCAGAGAACAAAGCACGCATCAGACTTCCACCATTAGAAGTAACCTCCCATGAGGTTGAATAAATATAAGGTAATAATCGATAGCGAAGATTAATCATTTTCTCTTGCGCATCGAAAGCCCAGTATCCACGTTCACCAAACATAAATATTTCACGGGGAGTGTTTGTGCCATGCGAACGCATCATTCCCGTAAAAGCTGCAAACTGCATCCAACGCACATACAATTCATGGAATGCCGGATCTTTCACACCTTCCGGAAACTTTCTATCAGAAAAGAAACCACCAATATCAGAATTCCAATAAGGAATACCTGTCAATGAGATATTCAAAGCTGCCGGAATCTGATTACGCAACACATCCCAATCAGAAACAACATCACCAGACCATGCCTGGGCGGCATAACGTTGCTGACCTGCAAAAGCAGAACGAGTCAGAATAAAAACGCGTTTATCGGAAGTCTCCTGTCTTTGATGATCATAAACGCCGCCCACGCTTACAAGTGGGAAAGCATTACGCACTTTACGGAAAGAGCCCAGATAAGTTTGAAAATCCAAGTCTCCTTCTTTCGCCGGACTATGTTCCGGTTCGGTTGCATCCAGCCACCAACCATCCATTCCGATGCTGAACATATTTTTATTCATATATTTCCAATAGATATCTCTCGCTATGGGATCATAAGTATCATATACCTTCACACCATTATCCTGCGGAAAAGTTTCATGTATCATCAACTTGTTCAGAGCTTTCAAATCAGCATAGATTCCGGTAGCGGGTCCAAAAGAAGGCCACACTGAAATAATGGCATGGGCATTCAGATGGTGCACCTCTTCCATCATTTTCTTTGGATCGGGAAATTTCGGATTACGAAATTCTACCGCATTCCAATCTTTATGGTCTTCTCCCCAATAACGCCAATCCTGAATAATGCCATCCAGAGGCACCTTCAGGTCACGATATTTCGCAACAACGCCAACCAGTTCATCCTGGCTGACATATCGCTCTCTTGATTGCCAAAAACCGAATGTCCAAAGTGGAAACATGGGAGCCTGTCCTGTTAATTCACGCAATCCAGCCACTACTTTATCTGCTCCACCGCCATAAACAAAGTAATAATCGCACAAATCACCAACCTCCGAATCAAAAGTCATTCCTTGTGCATTGTCTGTAAAAGTGGTAGGAGAATAATTATCCCAAAACAACGCATAGCCTTTGATGGAATGGACCAAAGGAATACATATTTCCGTATTCGCCTGTTGCAAGAAAAGAGTTTGATTACGCTGATTCATCTTTCCCTGCTGGTGCTGTCCCAAACCATAAATAGCCTCATCACTATCCAACAAGAAAGTTTGGCGAATCCGATATGTAGAATTACCTGCATCATTGAAAGAAGTGAAACCTGTGGAGGAAGGTTTTTCTGCCAACAATTCCTTCCCGTCTTTAGTCGCAAAGCGAACCTGGTTCTGAATGATATCCAGCAAAACGGTCAGTTCGGAAGTAGTAAGTATTACCTGATTATTTGCTTCCTGTATCTTATACTTCACCTTTTTTGGTTGCATCGTAACAGATAACGACTGTTTTTCCGGCGCTTGCCCAAGAGGATACTTCTTCACACGAATAATGGAAGAAGAGAAGCACTCCAGTTCCACACAGGCAGCTTTTGTCTCTACTTTTACTCCATGTGAAGTACGCAATACAGATTGTCCCATTATGGGGACAATCTGTATACACAGGCATATAAATGCTAACAGTTTCTTCATTATATCAAGTTTATATAGACAACACTTTATATTTAGTGGTGAACAGCACATCTCCGTCATTATTCTTATCCACACTGAAAGGTATCAGTTTCTCTTCTCCCGGAGCCAGTTCATAATGCACATTCTCTCCTGTCTTCTTACCTCCAACGTACATTTCTATCTTACCAGTATCCATCAGAGTACCATTGTTCTTAACAGATACCCAGATTGTCTTCTGATTTTTCAGCAAGTTCTCTTCAACTTTGAACAATGACAAACCGAAATCTGCGGCAAATTCATGAGTATATTCAAGCATACCGGACAATCCTTTCTTTGCATCCGCATAACCTACACTATCTTTTATACGGTCTTTTGCCACATACTGAGGGCTAACTCCGCCGACTAATATCTTAAACTCTCCTTTCTCTACTACTCTGTCCATACGATCATTGAGTAATGAGAGTTCATAAGGTGTCAGTTCAAAAGAAACTGTCTTTGACTCACCCGGTTGCAGATGAACACGAGTGAAATTTTTCAGCTCTGTAATACGCGTTTTCACGCTGGCATACATATCAGTTATATACAACTGAACAACTTCGTCTCCGGCACGTTGCCCCACATTCTTCACAGTTGCCTGTACTGCAACATTACCATTATCCTTTTCCTGTATCTTCAAACCGGAATATTCAAAAGAAGTGTAGCTTAAACCATATCCTAAATAATAAAGGGGATAAAATTCCATGTCTGAATACTCATAACGACGACCGGAAGTCTTAAAGTTATAATACAGAGGAAGTTGACCTACATGACGCGGGAACGTCATCGGCAAACGACCGGCAGGATTATAATCACCGAACAGCACATCAGCCGTAGCCGGACCACCTTCTTGTCCCGGTAGCCAGTTAACAAGAATAGCTTTACATAGTTCTGACGCCTTAGACAAGTTGTAAGGACGGCCTGCCTGAAGAATTAAGATTACAGGTTTGCCGGTTGCACAAACGGCTTCCAATAACTCCTGTTGCTTACCCGGTAAAATAAGAGTGGCATAATCATGATTTTCTCCGGAAGTCTTGTAAACATCTGTCGTTGATTCACTGGTAGAGCAATCTCCCAAAACCAGCACTACTACATCCGACTGAGAAGCTGCTTTCACTGCCTTGGGAATATCCGTCCCATTCGAACTTGTAAAATCACAACCTTGTTCATAAACCACCTTTGTCTGCTTACCCACCGCTTGTTTGATACCTGTCAATACAGATTTCAACTGACCGGGTAAGAGTTTGGGAGTATAGTCACCCGGCTGGAGATCATCCGCTCCGGGACCTACTACAGCAATCGTACGCATATCTTTAGCCAAAGGCAATATGTTATCTTTATTTTCCAGCATTACAATAGATTCGCGTGCTGCCTGACGTGCCATTTCTTTATGGCTGTCTGAGTTCCATCCCGGATATATCTTATTCCAGTCCAAAGGTTTATTCGGTGTCTTCTCAAACAGTTCGTTACGGAACATCATACGCAGCATGGTGCGACAAACCTCATCCAGGTTTTCCATATTGATACGTCCGTCTTTTGCAGCTTGTATCACCTCTTTGTCATTGTAAGTATCACCACAATTGGTAGCGATGCCTGCCGCCAGAGCCTGATTAGCGGCTTCTATCTTATCTTTTGCTGTATAATGTTTACGGGCAGTCAGATTACCGATAGCACCGCAGTCACTCACAATAAAGCCGTCAAATCCCCATTCCTCACGCAGAATACTATGCAATAACTCTCTGCTTTTAGCAACCGGCACACCTAGATAATCAGAATAAGCCATCATTACAGATTGGCAGTCATAGTTGCGAATCACATGACGGAACGGAACCAGATGCACCTCACGCATTTCACGTTCGGACAAACCGATATCATGGGAATCACGTCCGCCCAAGGGGGCGCCATGCCCACCAAAATGTTTCGGAGTAGTAAACAAGCCTTTAGATTGATATCCTTTAACCCAAGCTCCACCAATTTGTGATACCAGCACAGGGTCTTCACCAAATGTCTCCTCACAACGTCCCCAACGTGCATCCTGTGCCACATCGAGTACCGGAGACCATGCCTGCATAGTACCTGCCGCAAGAGTTTCGTCACCAACAGCCATAGCAACATCTTCTGTCAGTTTCTTGTTCCAGGTGGCTCCCATTGCCAATGCTTGCGGAAAAATAGTAGCACCGCTACCGTATGAGAACCCATGCACTGCTTCTACTTTTGTAATGGGCGGTACATATAAATGAGGAATCCCCGGGATCCCCCATCCCTCACGAATTAATTCCATCTTGTCTTCCGGAGTCATTACACTCAGCAGACTTTCCACACGTTCTTCCACCGGAAGCGTCGGATCCATATAACGAAGAGATGTTTTCTCTCCTTTTCGGTCTTTCAGCACTTTATCTGCCAAAAGCACCGCTACCTCTTTCACCGAAAAAGGTTTCACACGGCTATCGCCTTTAAATGCCAGTCGAACGTGAGCACCGTATTTAGGTGAAAACGTGACCTGCATTTCTTTTGCACTACCCTTCACCTGATAGTCTACCGGAACTCCCAGATTCATCGGATCATAAGTAACAAATACACTCATCAGTTGCTTCAGTTCTTCCTTTGATACACCCTGCATCTGAAGGTTAAGTTCACACACATCACCAGGAGTCTGTATGGTAAACATCAGCCACTGGTCCGCCTTCAGATCCTGACCATTCACTTCCCACATCGTTTTCGGATCTTTATCAAAAGCCAGCGAGGCTTTCTCCAGTTTGGTTGATGCCGACACTGATAAGATATCACTTGGCTGTTGAGCCATTATAAAAGAGCAGGACAATATACCTGCAAAAAGAAACAAGTGCTTTTTAAAATTCATACTATCAGATATTAATTTTACTCTGTTTGATGTTGCAAAGTAAACGGTAACCTATTAATAAAACAGTGAAACTATAATTAATGAAACATTAAAATCCGCTTAATGAGGCTCTTTAAGTGAAAAAGAGTCTACTAACGTACCGGTTGCTTCATCTCCAACGGTATTTCCTTACGCAACATTTTACCGGCCTGGCCCACTAGCCACAAATAATGATCACTACCAATGCCTTCCTCAATGGGCACAAATGTACTGGCACCTACGGGAACCTTTTTAGCACATTTAAAGATAGCCGTACCTTCATCTATCTCATCAAACATAGCTACATAAAGCATTTCCGCACCTTCCTTCAAAGCTCCGGACAACTGCTTCCAAAGGAACGAACCTTTGTTACGCGGTATCTGCACACTGTTCTCATGCCCCTTCATATTACGCCAGGAGAATCCTGGGAAAGCCAAAGGTGCATAATCCACTTTATTCTTTTTCGCCCACTCGATGTCACCTTTAATCAGTTTCTGATAACGAGGATACGAGTCTTCATTATACCGTCCTACAAACCAGGGCATCACAACATCACACCGTTTTATCAACTCATGCAGACGAGGGTCCGATTCGGTATCTCCACTCAATTCGCGCCAGTGTGTAGGCACTCCCAGCATCACACTAAAGCCCTGTGCCTTCAAACCATTGATAATCTTTTCGGCTTCATCCAGACCGTAACGGCGGTGATCATTGAAACCTACTCCCCAGACCGTAACCAGCGGTTTTCCATTATGATACAGATAGGAGGGATTCTTGGCATGATCTTTCAAAGAATGACGTTTAGCCACATCGGCAATATCTTTTAGCAAAACATCCTCATCACCGGGACGCATACCACTTAAATCATACATAACACAAATGGCACGCTCATATTTATTGGCGGCTTTCATGGCAGAGTTCAAAACAGTATTGAAATGCTTCAAACCACTCTCACCACGGATTTCCCCGACAAAACGCTGCATAAACACACCATCCAATCCATATTCTTTCATCCATCTGAAATGAGTATCTACCGTAGACTCATCGTGCGAAGAGAAAGTATAAGCGGGCATTCCGTCTGCAAACTTGAACTCCGTCTTATACAGTTTTTTATACTCCGACACTTCCGGCCAGAAGTCAATCGTACAAGAACCGGGGCGAAAGCCATCGTGTCCGGTATAGTGATACCACCCCCGATTGGCGCCATCATCAGGGGCATTAAACCACCCCTGATAACCGGCCATCACCAATCCTTTGTACGAATTGTACTGTTTACCTGCAGCCTGCGCCGTAATACCTATTGAAAACAACAAGCATACAATAAACCAATTTAATCTTTTTACCATAACCTATTTCTATTTCTTATTCGTAATATCGATTGTCAGAATGCTCTGTGCAATGTGTACTTTTCTCCCGGTTGTGTCTGTATATCATACTCATAAATCTTATACAAGAGAGGATATTGCGCCCTTAATCCGGCAGCGACCAGCGGTTCCTTAATAGCTCCGCGCTTCATCAACGGATTCGGATTATCCCCCTTCGCTTCCTTAAGACCTGTACCTTCCAACGGCACATACGAACGTATACGCAGATTGCCGCCAATGCGTGAAGTTACGGTAGCCGTAGTCAATTCACCACCATCCCAATCCATGTCCACTTCAAAAGCACCGCGGGCTACCAGACCTTTTACGCTACCCTTGTTCCAATCCTGAGGCAAGGCGGGCAATAAATGTAAAGCCTCGTCATGACTTTGAAGTAACATCTCGGCTACACCGGCAGTGAAACCGAAGTTTCCATCAATCTGGAAAGGCGGGTGTGCGTCAAACATGTTCGGATAAGTACGTCCGTCAGGATTATCCTTTTCCACCAGTTTCAACATATTCTTGATAATCTTATAAGCATGATCACCGTCGAGCAGACGTGCCCACAGATTGATTTTCCAACCGATAGACCACCCCGTAGCCATGTCACCCCGATAGAGAAGTGAGCGTTTAGCTGCCTGGAAAAGCTGCGGATGCGCATAGGGGGAAATCTGGTTACTGGGATAAAGCCCGTACAAATGAGAAACATGACGATGGTCATTATTCGGATCATCCACATCCGCCAGCCACTCCTGCAACTGGTTATGCTTGCCTATCTGCATAGGCGGCAAACGCTTAATCATGCTTTGCAGACTATCCCGATAGGAGGTATTAGCGGGATACAACAGTTGGGTAGCCGACAGTACGGAAGTCAATGCATCCAGCACAATCTGGGTGTCCATCGTACATCCGGCAGTAATCATTGTACCGGTTCCCGGAGGGCCCTGTTCGGGAGACATAGAAGGCGCACAGACCATCCAGCCATATTTAGGATGTTCCACCAGGAAATCCAGGAAGAAATCGGCTGCCCCCTTCAAAGCCGGATATGCTGTTTTCAGGAATGCCTGATCGCCTGTATAAAGATAATGTTGCCACAGATGTTGGCTCAGCCAAGCACCACCCAACGGCCAGACATACGAAGCACCATCCACAGGTCCGGCCATACGCCACAGATCCGTGTTATGATGTACGGTCCATCCACGGCATTCGTACAAGGTGCGTGCTGTGCCTTGTGCCGACTCTGACAATTCTTTCACCATCTGGAACAGCGGTTCATGCATTTCCGGGAGATTTGTCACTTCTGCCGGCCAATAGTTCATCTCCGTATTGATATTGATGGTGTACTTTCCATCCCACGGAGCCAATAGTTCATGATTCCAGATGCCTTGCAGTCCGGCAGGCTGTCCGCCGGGTTGCGAAGAGGATATAAGCAGGTAACGCCCGAACTGGAACATCAACGCCACCAAACCCAAATCTTTCCTTTCATTGAAATGCTTGATACGGTAAGATGTCTCCTCTTGACTGGAGGGGCCGATGTTCAGAGAGACACGTCCGAAAAGCTTTTGATAGGCTTCTTCATGAGCAGTAAGCGCCTGGGCATAAGGACGCTTCATGGCTTTTGCCAGAAACTCCGTTGCCCGACGGGTTTCATTGGCACTTACATCTTTATAATTGACAAAGTTGGTTGCAGCCGTCACATAAATCACAGCAGCATCTGCACCTTTCACTTCAATGCAATTATTGGTGACATTGACTTTACCCTTCTCCGCCTTTATCTGTGTGCGGGTTTCAAAACGGATAACTCCAGGAATGCCTTCGTGCGCAGAACCATGTCCGGACAACAGGAGGCTTTTGCCATTCTTCTTTATCTCGTACTCTTTATACGGGGTACTATATCTGGTTGTAAAATTGACTGCACCGGGTTTATCCGCCTCGATACGGATGATCAAAGCATTATCTACCAAAGAAGTGAATATGGTACGGGTATAATTCACTTCGCCTATCTTGTACCGCACGGATGCGACTGCCCGTTCCAAGTCTAAATCTCTGCGATAATTGGAGTAATCGGCATGTCCGTCAAATTCCAGCATCAAACTGCCAATCGTCTGGAAAGGCATGCCATGCTGCCCGGTAAAGAAGTTATCAGCCATAACCTTTTCGGCTTCCTTCTCACGTCCGGCAAAAATAAGTTCCCTGACTTTGGGCAATACACCGAATGCCTTCGGACTATCGTTGCGATGAGGACCACCGCCCCAGACAGTCTCCTCATTCAACTGTATCTGTTCGTTAACCACTCCGCCATAGACCATGGCGCCCAAACGTGAATTACCCAAAGGTAATGCTTCGGTCCATACTTTGGCAGGTTGCTGATACCAGAGTTTTAAGTCATCAGCTTTAGCCATCAAGCAGCAAGCATTATGAGTTAAATGATAAATAATCTTTTAGACGCGGATGACACGGATAACGCGGATTTTTTATACTTCTTATAGCGTAGCTTTTTAAATCCGCGTTATCCGCGTCATCCGCGTCTAAAAAATAATATACCGAATGGCACTAATCACTTATCACTAAACATTAATCACTTTTGTTCTTTTCATTGATAAATTAAAACAAATGAACTGTTTAAAATGATAAATTATTTTCTCTCTTTTCTGTTATGAATCAAACAATAGTCGATATACACTACGTCTTATACCAAAGTCACAATGGCACACGACTCTTTCTTCTGTTATCATTCTTTTCAAAGGGATAAAGCAAGCATTCCCGATATAATTGCTACATTTGCAGGGTAATCGATAAAAGAAGTACAAGAAAATGGACTTAAACAAAGTATTTGCCACTGTGCAGGAAGCCAGCCGGGAATTGTTATCAATGAGCGATAGAGAAATCAATCAGATACTATTGGCAGTAGCGGACGCTGCCTTGGCAAAATCGGACTTCATTCTCGCTGAGAACAAGAAGGACCTGGAAAGAATGGATCCAAATGATCCAAAATACGACCGGCTAAAACTGACCGTAGAACGCCTGCAAGGCATCGCTGCCGATACACGCAATGTAGCAACCCTTCCCTCACCAGTGGGACGCACGCTGAAAGAGCACACACATCCCCAGGGGATGAGGCTCAGAAAGGTAAGTGTCCCGTTTGGCGTCATCGGCATTATATACGAAGCACGCCCCAACGTGAGTTTTGATGTATTTTCTCTCTGCCTGAAAAGCGGAAATGCCTGCATACTGAAAGGCGGTAGTGATGCCGACTCCTCCAACCGAGCCATTATCAGCGTGATACACGAAGTACTGGAACATTTCAACATCAACCCGCACATCGTAGAATTACTGCCCGCCGACCGGGAAGCTACAGCCGAGTTGCTGAATGCCCGGGGGTATGTAGACTTACTTATTCCGCGTGGCAGCAGTAACCTCATCAACTTTGTGCGTCAAAATGCCACCATACCCGTCATTGAAACAGGCGCAGGTATCTGCCATACTTTCTTCGACCGCTACGGTGATGTAGAGAAAGGTGCAGCTATTATCAACAATGCCAAAACGCGCCGCGTCAGCGTATGCAATGCTCTGGACTGTCTGTTGATTGACGGTGACCGCCTCAACGATCTGCCGGCACTTTGCACACCGTTGCAAAAAAGCAATGTGATAATCTATGCGGATATGTACGCATACAACGTACTGAAGGGAAGCTATCCTGCGGAGTTACTGAAGGAGGCCACGGAGGAAGACTTCGGTACGGAATTCCTGGACTACAAGATGTCCATTAAAACCGTTCAGTCCATTCGTGAAGCTATAGCACATATTCAGGAATACGGTTCCAAACACAGCGAATGTATTGTAACCGAAGACAAGACTCGTGCCGAGTGGTTCTGTCGTGATGTGGACGCCGCCTGCGTATACGTCAACGTACCGACTTCCTTTACAGACGGAGCGCAGTTCGGTCTGGGTGCCGAAATCGGTATCAGCACACAGAAGCTGCATGCCCGCGGTCCCATGGCTCTGGAAGAACTGACCACGTACAAGTGGATTGTCGAAGGAGAAGGACAGGTAAGGAAGCGATAACTTCTTTAGCTCTTTCTTTCCCCCCTCTTACTCCTAATTCATATTAATCATAAATATATAACATGAAGAAGTTTACTTGTGTGCAGGACATCGGTAACCTGAAGTCTGCACTGGACGAAGCATTCGAGATTAAAAAAGACCGTTTCAAATATGTGGAACTGGGACGTAACAAAACGCTGATGATGATTTTCTTCAACTCCAGCCTGCGTACCCGCCTCAGCACGCAGAAAGCGGCTACGAATCTAGGTATGAATGTTATCGTGCTGGACATCAACCAAGGAGCATGGAAACTGGAGACGGAACGCGGCGTCATCATGGATGGAGACAAACCCGAACATCTACTGGAGGCTATTCCTGTGATGGGTTGCTACTGCGACATCATCGGTGTACGTTCGTTCGCCCGCTTCGAGAACAAAGAGGATGACTATAACGAGGTAATCATAAATCAATTCATCCAACATTCCGGTCGCCCGGTGTTCTCAATGGAAGCAGCTACCCGCCATCCGTTGCAAAGCTTTGCCGACCTCATCACAATTGAAGAATACAAGAAGACTGCACGCCCTAAAGTGGTAATGACCTGGGCGCCACATCCACGCCCATTGCCCCAAGCCGTGCCTAATTCATTCGCCGAATGGATGAACGCCACGGATTATGATTTCGTCATCACCCACCCCGAAGGCTACGAACTTGCTCCGCAATTCGTAGGGAATGCCCGTGTGGAATATGATCAGATGAAAGCGTTCGAAGGCGCCGACTTCGTCTATGCCAAGAACTGGGCGGCTTATGCCGGAGATAATTACGGACAAATTCTGAGCAAAGATCGTGAGTGGACCGTAAGCGACCGCCAGATGGCAGTAACCAACAATGCTTATTTCATGCACTGCCTGCCCGTGCGCCGCAATATGATTGTAACAGATGATGTCATCGAAAGTCCGCAATCTATTGTCATCCCCGAAGCGGCTAATCGTGAAATATCAGCTACGGTAGTATTAAAGAGACTGCTTGAGTCACTCTGAACAGAATAAGGAGCTATAGTGAGGAGCTAAAGGAGTTATCAGCCCGCAAGCGGGCTTAGGAGTTAAAGCCGATAAAGTTGTGAATCATCAGCAGGAGTGTTGGCTTTAACTCCTTCTAACTTCTGTAACTCCCAAACGAAGCGAAAACGTCTTTCTCCTTTAAAAAAGCTCCTCAGCATCAAAAATAAGCAAGCATATTTTGTACTGCTTTCGGTTTGCATTATCTTTGTCCCCAAACAACGCCAAGGATTATGACTATAAAAGAGTTTTTTTCTTTCAAACAGAATAAGTTTTTCTGGATAAACCTGATCGCAATGGTCATTGTGGTTGCCCTTGTACTGTTTGGAGTGCTGAAGGGACTGGATATATACACCCGTCATGGTGAAGCGGTAGTAGTGCCCAACGTGAAAGGTATGGGAGTGGCAGAAGCTGAGAAAATGTTCCGCAACCAAGGACTTACCTGCATTGTTTCCGACTCCAGCTATGTAAAGAACTTACCAGCCGGATGCATCCTCGAACACAATCCTACCGCCGGGCAGAAAGTGAAAGAAGGACGCACCATCTATCTGACCATAAACACCCTGAGTACCCCTTTGCTAGTCGTTCCCGATGTAGCGGACAACAGTTCCATGCGCCAAGCACAGGCACGCCTGCTGGCGGCCGGCTTCAAACTGTCCGAGAACGAACACATAGCCGGAGAAAAAGACTGGGTATACGGTGTGAAATATAAAGGCCGTACACTGACCAACGGTGAAAAAGTACCTGTAGGTGCCACACTTACACTAATTGTGGGAGACGGTGGAGAGCTGCCTCAGGAAGGGGATTCTACAGCAGTAGAAGCTACCACCCCTACCTCCTCTAAAGATTCCGCAGCAGACGAGTCCTGGTTTTAAACTCGATCATACGGGGAATAATAACAATAACACATAGAAAGAACAAGAATGATAGAAGATTTGCCGGACGACATAGTGACTGAGGATGATCTGGACGACATAGAACCTGTCGGTGATGAAGCCCAACTCTATGAACACTTCCGTGTGGTAGTGGATAGAGGACAGGAAATGATGCGCGTAGACAAATACCTGTTCGACCGCCTGACAAACGCTTCGCGCAACCGCATACAGAAATCAGCGGAAGCCGGTTTTGTAATGGCTAACAACAAACCGGTCAAGAGCAGCTACAAGGTGAAACCGATGGATGTCATCACCATCATGATGGATCGTCCGCGTTATGAAAACGAAGTCATTCCCGAAGATATCCCACTTAATATAGTCTACGAGGATAAATACCTCATGGTAGTGAATAAACCTGCCGGACTGGTGGTACACCCCGGACACGGAAACTACCAGGGGACTTTAGTGAACGCCATCGCCTGGCACATGAAAGATAATCCCGACTACGATGCCAACGACCCGCACGTCGGTCTGGTTCATCGCATCGATAAAGACACTTCCGGACTGCTCGTCATAGCCAAAACACCGGATGCCAAAACCAACCTTGGTATGCAGTTCTTCATGAAGGGAACCATGTCGGAAACATTGGCCGGAATCCCAGAGACCGCATGCAGATGACCGTCCTGCCCGATGATCAGGGAAAGCATGCCGTCACCCATTACCGGGTGCTCGAGCGTCTGGGCTATGTCACTCTGTAGAATGCATCCTTGAAACGGGACGTACCCATCAAATCCGTGTGCACATGAAGCACATCGGCCATGTACTTCTTCAATGATGAGCGCTACGGCGGTCACGAGATTCTGAAAGGTACCCACTTCGCTAAATACAAACAATTTGTAAATAACTGCTTCGAAACTTGTCCACGGCAGGCATTACACGCCATGACACTGGGTTTTGTACATCCCGCCACCGGCGAAGAGATGTACTTCACCTCCGAAATGCCCGAAGACATGACCTTGCTGATAGACAAATGGAGAGGCTACATCAGTAACAGAGATTTAGAATGAAACGCACGATTGCTATTGTTTGCGGAGGTGATACCTCCGAATTTCAAGTTTCCCTGCGCAGCGCACAGGGGCATCTACTCCTTTATCGATAAGGAGAAGTATACCTTATATATTGTAGAAATGCACGGACTGGACTGGCATGTACAGCTGCCCGACGGCGCTAAGACTCCGGTAGACCGCAATGACTTCAGCTTCGTGCTGGATGGCGAGAAAGTGACATTCGACTTTGCCTACATCACCATCCACGGAACTCCGGGTGAGGACGGCCGTCTGCAGGGCTATTTTGATATGCTCCACATCCCTTATTCGTGTTGCGGAGTACTGGCAGCGTCGCTCACGTACGATAAGTTTGCCTGCAACCAGTATCTGAAAGGTTTCGGTGTGCGCATTGCCGAATCGTTGTTGCTGCGCGGCGGACAGTCGGTAACGGATGAAGATGTGATGGAGAAAATCGGTCTGCCTTGCTTCATTAAGCCCAGCTTGGGAGGTTCCAGCTTTGGCGTAACGAAAGTTACGGCGAAAGAGCAGATACAGCCTGCCATAGCCAAGGCATTCGCGGAAGCGCAAGAAGTACTGGTGGAGGCCTTTATGGACGGAACCGAGATTACCTGCGGCTGTTACAAAACAAAAGACAAGTCCGTAGTGTTCCCCATTACGGAGGTGGTGAGCCACAACGAGTACTTCGATTATGAAGCTAAGTATAATGGTGCGTCTGACGAGATTACTCCCGCCCGCATCTCGGACGATTTGACCCGCCGGGTGCAGACGCTGACTTCTGCCATTTATGATATACTCGGGGCCTATGGCATTATCCGCGTGGACTATATCATTACCGAAGGGGAAAAAATCAATCTGCTGGAGGTGAATACCACCGCCCGGAATGACTGCCACCAGCTTTATTCCCCAGCAGGTTCGTGCTGCCGGAATGGAGATGAAGGATGTAATGACAGATATTATAGAAAACAAGTTTAAGGATTAATCATTATTCATTATGAATGCGAACGTGGAATTTGATGAAATCCGTCCTTATCATGATGAGGAGCTTCCTCAAATCTATGAGGAACTGATTGCCGATGCGGCGTTCCGGCAGGCAGTGGATACTGTGATGCCTGGTGTACCTTTTGAAGTCTGGTCGCAGAAAATGCGCGCGTGTAAAACCAAGCTGGAATTTCAGAAGACCTTCTGCTATGGGCTTCTGTGGAAATTGGCGAAGGAGGCTACGGATGGATTGACTTTGGACCATACCGCGTTGCCGGCAGACAAGTCGGCGGCGTATACCTATATCTCCAATCATCGCGACATTATTCTCGATTCCGGTTTCTTGTCCATTCTTTTGGTAGACCAGGGTATGGATACGGTAGAGATAGCCATTGGCGACAACCTGCTTGTCTATCCGTGGATTAAGAAATTCGTGCGTGTCAACAAGTCCTTCATCGTGCTGCGTGCGTTGACCATGCGCCAGATGCTGGAGGCTTCCGCACGCATGTCCCGCTATATGCATTATACCATCAGTGAGAAGAAACAGTCTATCTGGATTGCACAACGTGAAGGGCGTGCCAAGGACTCCAACGACCGCACGCAGGACAGCGTGCTGAAGATGCTGGCTATAGGCGGTGAAGGTGACGTCATTGACCGCCTGATTGAAATGAACATCCTTCCATTGGCCATTTCCTATGAATACGACCCTTGCGACTTCCTGAAAGCGCAGGAGTTCCAACTGAAACGCCGAAGAGAAAAAACACTTCACTGACTACATCGACCAGCAACTTGTACGCATTGAACTGCCCAATAAAGACATCCCGTTCCTGCGCGAAAAGATGTTGTTGATGTATGCCAATCCACTGACGAATTATTTGGCTACAAGAACTGATAATCCGAAATAGAGTAATATATGAAAGGTAAGCTACAATTTCCGGTTTCTTTATGCTGGTTTCTTCCCGTACTGGTATTCATGCTGGTTTCCTGCGGCGATGACGATGATTATCATTATCCGTCCGTAAAACTGGACTTCCTGACTGCACAGGCCGGTGCCGACGGCAGCCTGCAATCCGTGCTGACGGATGAAGGCGAAACACTTGCAATAGTGGAAGATGCGTCGAAAACACGTATAGACGCTAATGCCTCTGCCCGCATTGTCAGCAACTATGGCAAGGCGGAAGCTGCCGATGGGACATCCGGAGTGAAATTGTATGCAGTATTGAGTGCCATATCGCCTGTGCCGCATGAAATGTTCTTTTCATTACTGTATCTTGTTTTATGTTATTATTCTCTACGAATTCGGGCTGCAAAAATAGGGACTTTTTTCAAATTAACCAAGAGATAACTCATTTTCTCTCAAAAGTTTTTGTGTTTTTACTACCGAATTCCATTACTTTTGTTTTAAATAACAATTATCCCAAGATCTAAAGACGAATTTTCCAGATATGAGTGGCTTTTCTTCGCGCAACCTTTGGTATATGAAGAAATGGTATTCTTTTTATTCTCAGCCTGATACAAAACTGCCACAAGTTGGGGCGGAAAGTAAAAGTGAGAAACTGCCACAAGTTGTGGCAGAAATAGAAAAGCTCTTTTTCGCAGTTCCATGGGGACATCAACGCTGTATCATTGATAAAATAAAGAACATAAAAGAGGCTGTATTCTATATTAATAAAACTGTAGAAAATGGCTGGAGCCGAAATATGTTACTTAATATGATAGAAAGTAGTCTCTATTACAGAGAAGGTGCTTCTATTAACAATTTCTCATCATGCCTACCGGCATCACAAAGCAGCCTTGCACAGGAACTAACAAAGGACCCTTATAATTTCGACTTCCTCACCCTGCGTGATGGTTATCTTGAACGGGAGTTGGAAGATGCCCTAACTGACAATATCACCAAATTCCTCATTGAATTAGGAAATGGTTTTGCCTATGTAGGGCGGCAAGTACGCCTTGAAGTCGGTGGTGATGAATTCTTTATCGATCTGCTATTTTATCATCTCAAACTACGCAGTTATGTAGTGATAGAGTTAAAAACGGGAGACTTCCAGCCCGAATATATTGGTAAGTTAGGTTTCTATGTCTCTGCCATCAATCATGAGATGAAACTGCCACAAGACAATCCAACTATAGGATTGCTAATTTGTAAAAGTAAGAACAACATAGTGGCACGATATACACTGGACACAGCCAACCTGCCCATCGGTATCTCTGAATATGAATTAAGTCAGCTTTACCCAAAAGATTTCAAGAGTACCCTGCCCAGCATTGAAGAAATAGAAAACGAACTAAAAGATTAATACCTATGAGATACTCCGTCATTATTCCTGTATACAACCGTCCCGACGAAGTAGACGAACTGTTGCAAAGTCTGACCGAACAGAGTTTCAAAGACTTTGAAGTCGTAATTGTGGAAGATGGTTCCTCCATTCCCTGCAAGGAGGTAGTGGACATATATCAGGATAAACTGGACATACACTATTACAACAAACCGAATTCCGGTCCCGGACAAACCCGTAACTATGGCGCCGAACGAAGCGCGGGGGAATACCTGATCATCCTGGATTCCGACTGCATCCTACCCGCAGGTTATCTCGCCGCCATTGAAAAAGAACTGCAAGCCAGTCCTGCCGATGCTTTCGGCGGACCGGACCGGGCTCACGAGTCTTTTACAGATATACAAAAGGCCATCAACTACTCCATGACCTCCTTCTTCACCACCGGCGGTATCCGTGGGGGGAAGAAGAAGATGGACAAGTTCTATCCGCGCAGTTTCAACATGGGTGTTAAGCGAGACGTATATGCCGCATTGGGTGGTTTTTCAAAGATGCGATTCGGAGAAGACATAGACTTCAGCATCCGGATATTTAAAGGCGGTTACCGCTGCCGGTTATTCCCCGATGCATGGGTATATCATAAACGCCGCACGGACTTAAAGAAATTCTTCAAGCAAGTGCATAATTCGGGAATTGCACGCATCAATCTATATAAGAAATATCCGGAATCACTGAAAGTCGTCCACCTCCTGCCCGCAGCATTCACACTGGGAGTAGCGGTACTGCTGCTTGGTGCTCCTTTCTGCCTTTACAGTCTGACGCCCATTGCTTTGTACGCACTGCTGGTATGCATAGACTCTTCCATCCAGAACCGAAGCCTGCGCATCGGCATCTATTCCATTGCCGCCTCCTTTATCCAACTCATCGGATACGGCACAGGCTTTTGGAGAGCATGGTGGAATCGCTGCATACTCGGCAAAGACGAGTTTGAGGCTTTCAAAAAGAACTTTTATAAGTGATTAGCGATTAGTGATTAACATGGAGAAACTGAATATCAACCAGTGGGCTGCAGAGGACCGCCCGCGGGAAAAGATGATGCAGAAAGGGGCGGAAGCCTTGAGCGATGCCGAACTGCTAGCCATCCTCATCGGTTCGGGAAACACAGAAGAAAGCGCGGTATCACTTATGCAACGGGTACTTTCCACTTGCGGCAACGACCTCAACCGCCTGGGCAAATGGGAGGTGCGGGACTTCTCCCGCTTCAAAGGCATGGGCCCCGCCAAAAGCATCACCGTCATGGCATCCCTGGAACTGGGCAAACGCCGCAAGCTACAGGAACGCTCCGGAGCGTACCACCATCCGCTCTTCCGCCGACATCTACGAGCTGTTCCATCCCCTGCTCTGCGACCTTGCCACAGAAGAATTCTGGGTACTGCTTATGAACCACGCCGCCAAAGTGATAGACAAGGTACGCATCAGCCGCGGCGGCATCGACCAGACTACCGCCGACGTACGCAGCATCCTGCGCGAAGCCCTGCCACAGTATGTAAACGTATGATTAACCATATTCCGGCAACGCCCCTTTACAGACCCAACGCCTGACGCAACTTGTCCAAAAAGGCGCTCAGACAATGAACATCCGTCTCATCGACCACGTTATTGTAACAGACGGAAAGTATTTCTTTAGGGATGAAGGAAGTTCCCCCAGAAGGTTCACCCACCGTCAAACCCTCCCCGAAGTAATGAAAAGGAGGGCGTTCCTTTGCATTTTCAATTAAATTCCATAGCTTTGTTCTTTGAAAACCTATATATAAAACCCTACGAATATGACCAAATTTGAAATAGAAGAAAATAGTCTCAATGCTCAAAACCGTATTCGACCCGGAAATCCCGGTAAATGTATACGATCTGGGACTTATCTACAAAATAGATGTCTCCGACCAGGGAGAAGCCTCCATCGACATGACGCTGACTGCCCCCAACTGTCCGGCAGCCGACTTCATCATGGAAGACGTGCGCCAGAAAGTGGAATCAGTTGACGGTGTATCTGCCGCCACCATCAATCTGGTGTTCGAACCGGAATGGGACAAGGACATGATGAGCGAAGAAGCGAAACTGGAGCTGGGATTCCTTTAAATCAGTTGAAAGTTCAAAGTTGAAAATGGAAAGTTGAAAATGAAGAATGTATATTTCCTTTCGGACGCACACCTCGGCTCACGAGCCATCGAACACGGACGAACCCAAGAACGGAGGCTGGTCAACTTCTTGGACAGCATCAAGCACAAGGCATCGGCCGTATACCTGCTGGGAGACATGTTCGACTTCTGGTACGAATTCCGTACCGTAGTGCCCAAAGGATACACCCGCTTTCTGGGCAAGCTGTCCGAACTGACCGACCTGGGAGTAGAAGTCCACTTTTTCACGGGAAACCATGACCTTTGGTGCGGCGACTATCTGACCCGCGAGTGCGGCGTCATCATGCACCGCGAACCGCTCACTACGGAAATATACGGCAAAGAGTTCTACCTTGCCCACGGCGATGGTTTGGGCGACCCCGACAAGAAGTTCAAGATGCTGCGCGCCATGTTCCGCAGCCGTACCCTACAGACGCTGTTCTCTGCCCTGCACCCCCGCTGGAGCATGGAGCTGGGACTGAACTGGGCCAAGCACAGCCGCTTGAAACGCATAGACGGGAAAGAACCCGCATACATGGGAGAAAACAACGAATACCTGGTGCTCTACACCAAGGAATACCTGAAAAGCCATCCCAACATCAACTACTTCATCTACGGTCACCGCCACATCGAACTCGACCTGATGCTGAGCAGTACCGCCCGCATCCTCATCCTCGGCGACTGGATAAACTACTTCTCGTACGCCGTCTTTGACGGCGAGAACCTCTTCCTTGAGAATTTTGTGGAGGGGAGAGACGAAGCTATAACCCGCATTTCCAAACTGTTAACCATCATACCATTACCACCCATGAAACCTTTAAGACTGAAAAACATGATTGCCGGATGCCTGCTCGCAGCAGGAGCATTGCCGGTATGGGGACAATCCGGCGCCCCGACACTTGTCATCCGCATTGACGATCTCGGTGCCCTGCATTCCGTCAACGAAGCCTGCATCCAGACCTACCGCTCGGGTATTGCCCGCAGCGTGGAAGTGATGCCCGTAGCAGCCTGGTATCCAGAAGCCATCAAGATGCTGAAAGAAAATCCGGGACTGGACGTCGGCCTGCACCTCGTCATCACCAGCGAGTGGGAGAACGTGAAGTGGCGCCCCCTGACGCATTGTCCCAGCCTGACGGACGAGAACGGCTATTTCTACCCGATGATGGGGGCTAATCCCGCCTATCCGGGACAGTCGGTTATGGAAAACAAATGGAATATAAAAGAGGTGGAGCAAGAATTCCGTGCGCAAATAGAAATGGCACTGAAGAACATTCCCCAACTCAGCCATATGACAGGGCACATGCTGTCCACCGGATTCAGAAAGAAGTGAACGAATTAGTGTTGCGACTGGCAAAGGAGTACAACCTCCCTTCCATTGACCGCATGGATTCACCCGAAGATTACCGGTTCACCTATATCGGATATGATGGCCCGAGCCGGACATCGGCTGAAAAAGAAGAGAGCTTCATCCGTTCCCTCAATAAACTGGAAGCCGGTAAACGGTATCTGTTCCTCGACCATCCGGCACTGGATAACGAAGAAATGAGAACCGTCTTTCATATCGGCTACGAACAAGTAGCACTCGACCGGCAGGGAGTGACAGACCTCCTCACCAGCCCGCGCGTAAAGCAAGTCATTGAAGATAAAGGCATCAAACTAATTTCCATCAACCAGTTGACAAAAGGACTTCCACGTAGCACTGCCTCTAAAAAACTGGAGAAAGCTATGGAAAAATACCTGGATGCAGTGCAGAAAGCTAACCAGGACCTGCACAGCATCATGATAGTGCAACATGGCAACGTGCTTGCCGAAAAGTGGATAGGTGAAGGGAAAGAAGATGAGCCGCACATTCTGAACTCTGTCAGTAAGACATTTACCGCCTCGGCTGTAGGACTCCTCATTTCAGAAGGAAGGCTAAATCTGACGGATAAAGTAATCTCTTTCTTCCCGGATAAGCTACCCTCAAACGTCAGTGAAAACCTAAAAGCCTTGACTATCCGCGACTTACTGACTATGACTTGCGGACATAATACAGCCCCGAGCGTCAATACCCAGGCTACTGAAACTCCCGCCAAGGATTGGGTGGAGCAGTTCCTCGCTCATCCCGTAGAACATAAGCCGGGCACTTTCTTTGCTTATAACAGTCTCGGAACCTATATGCTTTCCGCCATTGTTCAGAAAGTGACCGGAGAAAAGCTAGTGGATTATTTATATCCACGACTGTTCCGTCCACTGGGCATCGTCAATGTGAAGTGGCAGGAAAGCCCGCAAGGAATCAATTGCGGCGGCTGGGGACTATACCTCAAAACCGAAGACCTTGCCAAGATGGGACAACTCTTCCTGCAAAAAGGGAAGTGGAATGGCCGGCAAGTACTGTCGGAAGAATGGATTGCCGAAACTTCCGCCCGTGCCAATGGGGCCAACGGACAATATATCCTCGTAATTCCTGAAAAAAGACGCCGTTATTGCCGTTACAGCACATATCGGAGACATGCAGGTTGAACTGGATCTAATCTGGAAATACCTGCTCCCGGCACTGTAAACAGATGCTTCGTCTATTTAATCTTCTGTAAATGGCCACAAGAAAAGGGAAATGCACAAAACCTTTTTCACCGCAACCTTGTAGTATATCCATAAACCATTAAAAATATACAGTTATGGATGATTTGATTTACAGAAACAATGCGATTGCCGAAGAGAATATCGACCCGCATGGTCGTCCGGCAAAGGATGAATTTGAAGAATTCAGCGAGGAGGTTTCCGAACATACGGACCTTGGATACAAAGAACAGAAAGTAAAGTCCGCAAAGGAGCGCAAGAAACGTCTCAAGGAAATGGACGAAATAGTCAAGGAAGAAATAAAGTAGCTACGAGCTACAAGTGGCTGCGCAATTATACCGCATGGCACTTGTAGCTCGTCGCTCGTAACTGGTAGCTGGTAGCTTATTTGTATCCCGCAACTTTTGCTATACGTTTCGGGATTTCCGTATTATCATACTTACCGGCAAATTCCTTAGAACCTGCACCTACTGCATATACCGGCACATACTCTGCTGTGTGGCTGCCACTTGTCCAGCCTATCATGGCAATCTGGCTCATCACTTTTCTTGCGGTAGCAGCCAGCGGTTCAGTTTTCGAATAAAGAGTTTCTTCGAACACAACCTTATTCTTTACGAAGGATTGCTCAAATTCATCACGCAACATCTTCTCCTGTTCCCAAGTCAAAGGCAATTCTTTCCAGAAACCCATCTTTTCTACCAACAGAGCCTTGGCATCTTCCCAGGTTACATTATGACCTTTGGCTTTGCGCAAATCCGTGATAGCAGTAGAAAGTAAATCCTGAGACTGTTTCTGGTTCTTCAGAGCCTTCAAATGTAATTCATACTTGCCTGTACCCAATCCCAAGCCACCGGTTTCATGGTCTGCAGTTACCACAATCAGCGTTTCTTTCGGATGCTTCTTATAGAACTCGTAAGCCACTTGATGGCGTTGTCCATATCCACCACTTCCTCGAAGACTGTGGCGGGGTCGTTTCCGTGGCAAGCCCAGTCAATCTTTCCACCTTCACCATCAGGAAGAAACCCTTGTTACTGCCTTTGGTCAGGAAAGAGACAGCGCTTTCGGTAATTTCGGCGAGCGTCAGGTCGCCTTCCTTACGGTCGATGGCATAGGGCAGACAAGAAGGCTCTGCCACCTTCTTTCTGGATAAGAATCATCTTGTCCGCCTGGACAGACTTCGACTTATATTCGTCAAGGCCTCTTGCAACGGTATAACCGGCTTCTTCAAAGATAGGGAAGATGCTCGGAGCCTCTTTCTTGTCGGCAGTGGTAGTCGGTTTCAAGAAACCACCGCCTGCATAGAAGTCGAAACCGGCTTTCGGCAGGTCGAGGGCTATCTCGTAATACATGCTGCGGTTAGGCTGATGAGCATAGAAAGCGGCAGGAGTAGCATGGTCTACACTGACACTGGTAGTTACACCGACTTTCTTCCCGGCCTTCTTCGCTCTCTCGGCCACACTCTGAAGCACACTCTTGTTATCGTCCATACCAATGGCGCCGTTGTAGGTCTTTGCACCGGTAGCCAGGGCTGTTCCGGCAGCAGAAGAGTCAGTCACCGAGTTGGTGGCAGAAAAGGTAGTTGCCATGCTGGCAACCGGGAAAGAAGTGAACAGCAAAGGCTTTACACCGATGCGCCCTTCTTGTTCGGCCAGATACATCTCCGTACCGTTCACCTGGTTCACACCCATTCCATCACCGATGAAATAAAACACGTACTTCGCCTGCTGGGCATAGGCCATGCCGCTGGTCAGCAGTACAAAGAACAACACATACATTAATCGTTTCATAAGCAGTTCTTATTTAAAGTTATTCGGAAAATTGCCTTTATTGTTTTTAACCGAGTAACAAAGATAAGGATTTTAAAGGATTCGGAAAACATTTCGCCCCTACAAATACATTACATATTTGCAGGGGCGAAACCACATCCGGACTCCGGGAAGCCGGAACCGGGAAATATTACAGCGATATTACTTCTTCAGAATATCCATTGTGTCCGAAGCAATCATCAGTTCCTCGTCAGTGGGAATTACCACACCTTCACCTGAGAATCTTCGGTAGAGATAACCATTTCTTCACCGCGTACTTTGTTCTTCTCGGCATCCAGCTTTATGCCCATGTATTCCAAACCTTCGCATGCACCCCAGCAAGAAGCCTGGTTCTCGCCTACACCACCGGTAAATACCACGATGTCTACGCCACCCAAAGCAGCAGCATAAGCACCAATATATTTCTTGATGCGGTAGAAGTACATCTCTTCAGCCAGAACAGCCTTCGGATTGCCGGCAGCTACGGCATTTTCCAGGTCGCGCATGTCACTGGATTCACCGAAGATACCCAGCACACCGCTCTTCTTGTTCAGCAGGTTGGAGATGCCGTTGGCATCCAGACCCTCTTTCTCCATGATGAAAGTCACAGCACCGGCATCAATGTCACCACTACGGGTACCCATCATCAGACCTTCCAGCGGAGTCAAGCCCATACTGGTATCTATGCTCTTACCATCCTTAACAGCAGTGATAGAACCACCGTTGCCAATGTGGCAAGTGATGATCTTCTTTCCCTCCGGACTCACTCCCAGATACTCGCAGACGCGCTGCGATACGTAGCGGTGAGAAGTCCCGTGGAAACCGTAACGGCACGCCGTACTTTCTCATACAATTCGTAAGGCACGGCATACAGGTATGCATGCTTCGGCATAGTTTGATGGAACGCTGTATCGAACACACCGATCTGCGGTACATTCGGCAATATGGCAGAGATGGCGTTTACACCCTTCAGGTTAGCAGGATTGTGGAGCGGAGCCAGGTCGTTGCAGGCAGTGAAGGCGGCAAGCACTTCCGGCGTCAGCCGTACAGACTCGCTGAACTTCTCACCACCATGCACCATACGGTGACCTACTGCGTTGATTTCATTCAAAGACTTGATAGCACCAAATTCAGGGCTGGTCAGTGTATCCAGAATAAACTCCACACCTACGGTATGTTCGGGAATATCCTTCTCCAGAACTTTCTTCTCGCCACTAGGCAAGGTAAACTTCAGGAAAGAGCCTTGAAGGCCTATTTTTTCGATACCACCCTGTGCGATCACTTCTTTATGATCCATATCAAACAATTTGTATTTGATGGACGAGCTACCGCAGTTCAATACTAAGACTTTCATTACTATATATTCAGATTTAAAAGTTATTCAGCATTCTTTTTGGCTGCAATAGCCTGGTTGGCAGTAATTGCAATCATACGATACACATCCTCGATGGAACAACCACGTGAAAGGTCGTTCACCGGACGGGCGATACCTTGTAGGATAGGTCCTACGGCATCAGCATGTCCCAGACGTTGCACCAGTTTGTAGGAGATGTTGCCCACTTCGAGGCTGGGGACAACCAATACGTTAGCATGTCCGGCGATAGAAGAACCCGGAGCTTTGCTTGCACCTACTTCCGGCACCAATGCGGCATCAGCCTGCAATTCACCGTCGATGGCAATATCGGGATCCATCTCCTGTGGCAATCTTTACAGCCTCAATCACTTTATCCACAACTTCGTGCTTAGCAGAGCCTTTGGTTGAGAAGCTCAGCATGGCAACTTTCGGGTCGAGACCGGCAACTGCCTGGGCTGTACGTGCCGTACATACGGCAATCTGTGCCAACTGTTCTGCATCGGGCACCGGAGTCACAGCTACATCCCCCATTACCAAAATACCATTCTTTCCATATTCAGGAGCATGTGTCAGCAGCAGCATGGCACCCGAAACGCAAGTGATGCCCGGGGAAGTCTTGATAATCTGCAAAGCAGGGCGAAGTACATTACCCGTAGTGTTGCGTGCACCTGCCAACTGACCGTCAGCATCGCCATTCTTAATAATCAGACAGCCCAGATAGAGCGGATTAACTACCAACTTACGAGCTTCTTCGATAGTCATGCCTTTCTTCTTGCGGAGCTCGCAAAGCAGTTGGGCATATTCTTCTTTCTTAGGATGGTCTTCCGGGTCGATAATGGTAGCTTTGTTTATATTTCCCAGCCCCCACTCTTTGGCACAAGCCTCTATCTCGGCAGGTTTTCCAAGGATAATCAAGTCAGCTACTCCGTCTGTCAAAATTTGATTGGCAGCTTTCAAGGTGCGCTCTTCCGTTCCTTCGGGAAGAACAATACGTTGGCGGTCGGCTTTCGCACGCTCAACGATTTCATTAATTAATCTCTGCATGATATTTTAATTGTCTATTAAGAATCGGCAGTATGTGTTATTCACGCCGCAAAAGAACACCCTCTATATTCAGGCATACCAAATTCTTAGCATTGGCAAAGTCCTGACGATAGGTATAAATCCCCATTGAGCCTCCCGGTGTCGGTTCAAACACATAATACTTATTACCGCTTATAGTAAGATAAGGTGTACCGTAAATAGTACCGGCAGGTGCAACCATCAACTTCAACTGGTCGTCAATCTTGGCAAGGCGTACCTTATACCCGGATTTATTCAGAAGAAACATCTGCAAGAATACGATATTATTCATATTTCCGGCACCGTATAGTTGTGTTCCAATCTGTTTCGTAAACAACAGATAGGCCCAGTCGCTCAAGTTCTTCTCCTTCTTGATGGTCATACAATCCTTCACCATCTGCTCGTAATCCCTCTTACAAATAGCTTTCCAGGCATCCGCCACATCGGACTCACGATTACCTTTCAGAGAAAGATCGTCCGCAGCTTCCAGAGCAACTTCAAAAGAAGTACCGTAAAATTCTACAGGAGTGCGATACACCGTACTCCCCGGTTTTACAGGAGGTACTTCAACCAACACAGGAGTATAAGGCTTACCCGGCACATATACGCCCGGAGCAGGTTTATCCTCAATGGCAGGCAGGTCAGGACGTTTCACATCCACCGGAACCTTCTCCCCCATACTGGGCACAGGAGCATCCGGCACCTTCGGAGCGGCAGGTTTAATATTCACCGGCGGCATCGTCGGCTTTGTCTTGTCAAACTCTACCGGTTTGGGTGGTTCGGGACGTTCAGGAGCCGGAATCGCAGCAAATGCTTCATACTTCTGCCACGTTTCCCGCAAGAAGGTTTCAAATTCCGCGTCCGCCTTATTCTTGAAATCTTCAAACTCTTGTTGTTGCTGCTTCGCGAAATCATCGAATTCTTTCTCAATGTCTTGCGCACACAAGTGTGTCGCCGACAAAGAAGGCAACTAAAGCAACAGAAAAACACTTCATCTTATTCATCTGTACAATAGATTTAGAGAAGTTAAAATAAAAAACATGTATTACTTGATAAGTATCATGTCGTAGAAGGCACAACGCTTGTCATTAGGAATGGAGTATACCCATTTCAACACATTCTGATAAGTCACCTCGTCCGTAAAAGGAATGTTTTCCTTGGTAGCTACCATCATCATGTTGATTTTCTCACTCTCTTTTCCTTGCTTTTCCATGCGGTAGTCCACCGCATTGCTGAAAGGAATACTGTACTCCTTTTCGGCCTGCAACAAGGTGTTGGGTTCGTAAGTATTAGGGTAGAGCAATGCGCCGCCAGTACTGTCAAACCAGAAAAACTTCAGATAGGAGTCCGTGCCGTGCACTTTCAACGTACAGGTAAATACATCTCCTTCTTTATATAAATTCGCTACGCCCTTCACTTCCAGCGCATACGACTTATCCACTTTTTCTTCTTTCTGCACAACGGCATCGATAGTTACCACTTTATACAGGCTACGGGTATTCGTATCCCACACTTCCTCTACTTTCTTGTTGGTAACATTCACCATTCCCCCAATCGCAAGTACGTTCATCTGTGAATATGCCTCGTGAAACTCCGTGCCGCTCTCCTGGGAAATCTGTCCGAATACGGACCACACATTCTCCATGACACCGGCTTTGCGCAAGGCTTCTTTCTTCGCTTCCATAAAGGCGCGTTCTTCCGCTTCTTTCAGCGTGATCTCCTCACTCACTTGCCAGCGCCCCTGCGCACCCTTCACCTTTACGGAATTCTGGGCGTGCAGCGGAGCAGCTATTGTACATATCACAAGGAATATCCACCCAATCAGGTTGTTCCTATTCATTCACCATCTGTTTTTTTTAAGAAAATGGAATTAATTAATAGCCCAGTTTATCCAACTGTTTTGCCAGTTCTTCTGACTTGGCAGCCAGTTCTTTACGGATAGCCTGAACAGCAGCCTGGTTAGCAGATTGCATGCTGTAACCAATGGTAACCATTACTTCCACATTCTTGTTAGGTAAAGTTTTGTATACTTCTACCAAAGGAATCGTACGACCTAGTGTAGCAGAAATTACACTCTTGCTGGAAGCAACTACGCTTGACAAGCTGGCAGCTTCTTCCTGTCCCATGTCGTCATTAGCAACTTTCGCTTCGATCAATTGAGATACTTTGGTCTGAATCTGGCCTGCCAGGTCTATTTTTGCAGCATTGGTAGCTTGCAAAGCAGCAGCCGACTGATTTCCACCTACCGCTCTGGAAGAAGCGATGTACCAATACGGATTACCTTCAGTATCCAATTCCGCTTGTTTTTCCCAAGCTGTTTCCAATTGCTTGGCCAGAGGCAGTTTTCCTACCGGAGTCTTAAAACCTTCTTTTTCCAGTTTCTTGGCTTCTTTGCGAGCTTCTTTGATAGCTTTCTTCTGCAAATCCTTATCCAATACTTTTTCCTGCTTTTTCAGGTCTTTATAAGCCTTACCTGTAGCTTTTTCCTGTGCATTCACATTTACACAAAACATCATAACAAACGCTACTAAAGCGCTAATGAATAAACTCTTTTTCATATTCTTCCTGTTTAAAAGATTAATATTTCTCTTGAAACTTTATATACAATCGCTATCGCAAAAATAGGCAAATATTTCTAATAATATCCATATCACGTCTTTTTTTTTCATTGCCCTGAAACAAATGGAAATAAATATCACGGGAAACAGTGACAGCCAAACTACAAAATGCCTAACTTTGCAGCGTTTTCAGTAAACAATTCAGCTTCTGATTAGTTATTAGGAGAGTTTCAGCGAAGTGACAGTTCCTTTAATTCCTTTCAGCCAAAGGAAGTTGAGTTTAATAATAATAAATAGGTAATAGTAGTATGATTCGTCAATGCGCCATCCTTTTCGGATGCTTAGCTTTGGGTGAACTGATTGTTCTTTACGGGTATCAAGTTACCTTCCAGCATCATCGGTATGCTGTTGCTCACCCTTTTTCTGAAATTGGGTTGGATTAAACTGCAATGGGTGCAGGGGCTGTCCGACTTCCTGGTTGCTAATCTGGGCTTTTTCTTCGTTCCGCCCGGTGTAGCCCTCATGCTTTATTTTGACATTATCGCTGCCCAGTTCTGGCCGATAGTCATAGCTTCTTTAGTTAGCACCCTGCTGGTTTTAATCGTTACAGGGTGGGTTCATCAATTAGCACGCAAAATCAAATGAGTTACTTAGAGAACGAATTCTTCTTGTTAGCCGTCACCTTCGGCGTGTTTTTCTTTTCAAAACTGTTGCAAAAGAAAACTGGTATTTTATTACTTAATCCCATTTTACTCACTATCGCCATCCTGATTATCTTTCTGAAAATGGCGCATATCAGTTACGAAACCTATAACAAAGGCGGATATCTCATTGAATTCTGGCTGAAACCGGCAGTAGTAGCTCTTGGAGTACCTCTATATTTACAGTTGGAAGCCATAAAAAAGCAATTGGTCCCTATCCTGCTTTCACAACTGGCGGGTTGCATCATCGGAGTAGTTTCCGTAGTGGTGATTGCCAAACTGATGGGAGCACCACAAGAGATAATCTATTCATTGGCCCCAAAATCCGTCACTACTCCCATTGCTATGGAAGTGGCAGATACATTAGGGGGTATTCCGGCACTGACGGCTGCCGTAGTGGTTTGCGTTGGATTGCTGGGTAGTATCATCGGAATAAAGACCCTAAAACTAACGCGTATTAAGAGCCCCATTGCCCAAGGATTATCCCTGGGAGCTGCCGCCCATGCTGTGGGGACTTCCACAGCTATGGATATCAGCAGTAAATACGGGGCCTACGCCAGTCTCGGACTTACGCTGAATGGCATCTTCACCGCCCTGCTTACGCCAACTATTTTACGATTATTGGGGTTGCTATAACAATTTCTCTTTATCTTTGTTATTCTTTATATTGAAACTAACGAAAACGACGATATGATATCATTTAAAGACATTGAACTTAAAGACAAAGAACTCATTACATCTTATACACAGCAGAGTCCCCGACGTAACTGTGACCTTTCATTCTCTAACCTCTGTAGCTGGCGTTTCCTTTACGACACCCAGTTTGCCGTGCAGGACGGCTTCCTGGTACTGAAATTCTGGGCAGGGGAGAAACTGGTATATATGATGCCCGTCGGAAGTGGAGATTTAAAGAAAGTACTGGAAGACATGATAGAAGATGCCAACCAGGAAGGTGAACGTTTCTGTATGCTCGGAGTATGTGCCGGCATGCGGGCGGACTTGGAAGCTATTATGCCTGACAAATTTCATTTCGAAGCGGACAGGGATTATGCCGACTACCTATATCTTCGGACCGACCTTGCCACATTGGCCGGTAAGAAATTCCAAGCTAAACGAAACCACCTCAATAAATTCCGTCGGACCTATACCAATTATGAATATGTTCCTCTCACTTCCGACCGTATACAGGAATGTCTCGATCTGGAAGCCGAATGGTGCAAAGTGAACAACTGCGACCAGCACGAAGGTACGGGTAACGAACGCCGTGCCCTTATCTATGCGCTGCATAACTTCGATGCCCTTGGTCTGACGGGAGGTATTCTTCATGTAGATGGTAAAATTGTAGCTTTCACTTTCGGAATGCCCATCAACCAAGATACCTTCGGCGTGCATGTAGAAAAAGCAGATACCACAATTGATGGTGCCTACACCATGATAAATTATGAATTTGCCAATCATATTCCCGAACAATATACTTATATCAACCGGGAAGAAGATTTGGGTATCGAAGGACTACGCAAAGCCAAACTGTCCTACCAGCCGGTGATTATTCTGGAAAAATATATGGCTTGCCTGAAAGATATCCCTGTAGATCCGGTGAAATGGTAAGATTCTTTGAAGCAGTTAATAGCAAGTAATAAATAGTTAATAAAGATAGTAAGCATTTGAATAGGAGATAGAAATAATGCGCGAAAAGGTAAAGAAGCTATGGAAGCTTTGTTTTAATGATAATGACGAGTTTGTGGATATGTACTTTAACCTTCGTTACAACAGCGAAGTGAATGTTGCCATCGAAAGTGGTGATGAAGTCATTGCCGCCTTACAAATGCTTCCCTATCCGATCACTTTTCATGGCAATAGCGTACCGACTGCATATATTTCGGGCGCATGCACTCACCCCGACTACCGTAGCCGGGGCGTTATGCGAGAATTGCTATCTCAGGCATTCGGACGTATGTATCGTAATAATATCACATTTACTACCCTTATTCCTGCCGAACCTTGGCTATTTGGCTATTACGCACGTGTAGGTTACGCAACGGCCTTCCGTTACGGTAAACGCACATTTCATTTACCAACCAGTGAAACAGATACTTCTTCTCTCACTTCATCTGCCGAAACAGGCTGGTGTTTTCAGGCTTACACAGACTATGATGAAGATGTCTATCAATATATGAGTCGTAAAATGCAAGAACGCCCTTGCTGCCTGCAACATACAAAAGCTGACTTCCACGTCATACTGGCCGACCTCAACCTAAACCGTGGATGTATTTTCACTCTTTCGGATGAATTTGGAATCGCCGCTCTTGCCATTGTATATCCCGATAAAGAAGCTTCTAAACTGTTTATAAATGAATTATTTGCAGATACTCCCGAAGCAGAACGTTTGCTACTCACCCGCATTTGCCAAGACATGCAGACTGAAAGCCTCGACATCATCATGCCCCCTGTTAAAGATCAATCTGCTTTCGATCTGGGCATGATACGCATCATTCAAGCCAAACCTGTACTGCAACTTTATGCAGCCGCACATCCTGAAGAGGAAATGAACATTGACCTCATTGATAATGAACTTTCAGCCAATAACGGTTATTATTATCTGAATAAAGGGAAATGTATGTATAGCCACAGACGACTTCCGGGTGCACACGAGCGACTAACCATCGGGCAATTAACAGAAAAAATCTTTGCTTCGGAACGAGCATATATGAGTTTAATGCTAAACTAAGCAAATACCGGCCTAACTTAGTTCTATTTAGTTAGGCTGCCTGTATTCGTCAGGAGTACAACCACTTATTCTTTTAAATAACAAACTGAAATATCTGGAAGAAGAAAATCCCAGCCCATTTGCAATCTGAAGAATTGATTTATCAGTCTTTGTCAACCAGTTCTTCGCAATCTCTATACGTTTAAACTGCACATATTCATGAAAGGTCTTTCCTGTATCATGTTTCAGCAAATCCACGAAATAAGAAGAAGACATTTTAAGTTGTTCTGCACAATGGCTGGCTGTAGGTAGTCCTTTCAGCTGTACCCGTCCGGCAAAAAAACAGCCATCCGTAATTTGTGTACAGACTATATCTCCCACCTTGCTCCCGGAGTTACAAGTCAAGGAAACTTAAATCACCAACCACTAAACCGGCATCTCTTAAGTTCCTGTCTGAGGAAGATTAGCGAGCTTTCCTGTATCTGTCTATTCTTTCCACCGTGGAGAAAGTTTCTTTCCATCACGGGGGAAGTTTCTTTCCACCGCGGTGGAAAGAAAAAACCTCCACGGTGGAAAGAATAAGCAGATGCACGACTTCTCCTTAACGGTAGTAGGGAAAAGAAATAAAAGTGGCGGCTTGGCAGCTTAACTCCTATTCCTTTCTTATTCTAAATTAATCCCACTAACCGGTAAAAACAGTAATTCAGTTACTTTTATCTGTAATCTGTATACAACGTTTACGGAGTATCTTCGGTAATTTTGCATTGTGAATGAAGCGAATATAAAATCCAATAAATATTGATTTAATAAAGAAGTAATATGAAAAAGCTATTCTTATTTCCAGTAATGTTATTGTTTGCCCTTACAATAACGGCATGCAGCAATTCTCCCAATGGTTTTGAAGAACCGGAAACTGAACAACCGAAAACTCCCGAAAATGATGGTGACGAAGATAATAAACCAGAAGACAATAGTATGAAGATTAAAATAACCGTAGGTAACCGTGAAGTTACCGCAACGATGAAAGATAATGTTACAGCTCGTGATTTCCTGTCACGTCTGCCTATAGAAGTTACTATGAATGACTATGCCGGAGCTGAAAAGATATTTTATCCGGAACCTGCATTCAACACAGAAGGTGCTCCCAAAGGACATACTCCATCCCGTGGAGATATTGATTTATATGCTCCCTGGGGAAACGTCGCTCTCTTTTATAAAAGTGGAAGTCATAGCAGCGAACTGATACATTTGGGACGCATCGACGGAAACGGAATAGAAGCTTTTGACGTAACAGGCAATGTAGTCGTGAAGATTGAAAGACAATAGAATCTACCATCATAAAAACAAGATATTATGAATTTGAAAAGAATAATCATTGCCATAACGGTTGTTTTAATCGGTACAGGCAATATAAACGCACAAGATATGAAAACAGAAGTTCCAAAAATCAGTGACTTCCCGATAGGGGAAGAGAATACTGGCTACGCACAGTATTTCACAGGTAAATCCTGGCTGGCACCTTTGACTACCAGCAAAGAATTAAATGTACCGATGTCCAACGTTACGTTTGAGCCCGGTTGCCGCAATAACTGGCACAGCCACACAGGCGGACAACTACTGATTGCCGTAGGTGGTGTGGGCTATTATCAGGAACGCAGAAAGGCTGCACGCCGCCTGTTGCCCGGTGATGTAGTAGAAATCGCTCCCAACGTAGAACATTGGCACGGTGCCGCACCCGACAGTTGGTTCTCACACCTTGCCATAGCGTGCAATCCGCAAACGAATCAGAACACCTGGCTTGAGGTGGTGAATGATGAAGAATACGCGGAAGCTGTAAAAGACAGAAACAGTAAGAATGGAAAGGATGAGAATAGAATTGAATTATGCAAAGAGAACTACACCCAACTATTCGGTGGAGAAGCTTTGACCGGAGGAGGAACAGATCCGGAAATGATGGATATACTTCAGAAATATATCTTTGGAGAAGTGTTTCGCACAGGTGATCTGGATATAAAAACCCGTGAGATGATTACTTGCGTATCATTAGCCGCCATGCAGCAACTGCCACAGCTTAAAAGTCACGCCGGAGCTGCACTAAACACAGGGGTAACTCCTATAGAACTGCGCGAGGCTATCTATCAGTGCGCCCCCATTATCGGCTTCCCCAAAGTATTGAATGCATTGGGTGCAATAAACTCCACATTCACGGAAAGAGGTATCAAGTTACCTTTGGAAAAGCAGGAGACAGTGACAGAAGAAGATCGCTTGGAGAAAGGTCTTGCTATTCAAAAACCGCTTTACGGAGAGGCTATGAAGGAATTACTGAAAGACGTTCCGGGCGGCATGGGAGCCGACGTAGCACGTTTCCTGACGGAAATTCATTTCGGAGATTTCCAAACCCGGAGCGGACTGAATACCCAAACGCGTGAATTATTGACTTTCTGCGTACTGACTGTAATTGGTGCAGAACCCCAACTTCAGTCACATCTTCAAGCCAATCTAAAAGTAGGGAACAGTAAGGAAACACTGACTGCCGCTGTCATACAATGTATGCCTTATATCGGTTTTCCGGCTGCAATAAAGGTACTGGATATAATCAAAGAAGCATGATACTTTTTTCTATAAATCCTTTATTGACACAACCGTTTTAGCAAATCTTCATGATCTGGATAAAGTTTCGATAAACGATCGAACGTACCCAACTCAAAATCATCGAAGGTAAAACCGGGAGCAACGGCACAACTGACCAATGCATATCCGAAATGCGAAGGCAATTCAGCAGCAAACCAACATCCGGGCTCAATGACAACCTGCTGTTCGCCCGAAAAGTCAGCAGTCATCAAGTGAGTAACTAATCTACCATCGGGATGGATCACATGTAGCATCAGGGGATATCCCGCATGGTAGTACCACACCTCAGGAGAAGTCAGTCTGTGAAAAGCTGATTTATCTTCATTTTCCAACAGATAATAAATGGAAGTCATGGCTGATTTATCGTTATCAACCAGTTTTTCGGAACGAAATATTTCTTTGTAGTATCCACCCTCAGGATGGCGACTCATATTCAGATGATTTATCCAGTCAATTGCTTTCATACCTATACTATTAATTAATCCCGCTCTTCCGTGATAAACATCATAGAAAAGCGGGATTTCTTTTCTTTAGAATCTCTTAAAGTCCACTGAAGTCAACTCCTTCAAACACTAATGAAGGAACCAGCCAGCTACGATCCGTGCGAGCATCATTACCGATAGCCGCCAACGAATTCCATAGCGTCAGGAAGTTTCCGGTAACATTCATTTCATTGACAGGTTGCGTCAACTTACCGTTCTCTATAAGGAACCCTTCGATGCCGTAAGAGAAATCACCTGTGTTGCTATTGCTGTTACCACCATTCAAACCGGTAACAAGGATACCATTCGCTACATCAGCAATTAAACCATTAAGATCTTTATCACCCGGAGTAAGTACCAGACGTGACGGGCCACTAATAGTAGGAGCTACCCCCATCTTCTTGGCATTATAAGTATCAAAGAAGTAAGTCTTCAACACACCATTCTCAAAGATCGGACGATGTTCCGTTGCCACACCTTCATTATCGAAATAACGTGAACCATTGGCACCTATCACATGTGGGTCATCCATTACTGTTAGCTTATCAGAGAATACTTTCTGATCCAGTTTATCAATCAGGAAAGAGTTCTTTTGCTGCAAAGAGGAACCATAAAGAGCGCTCAATACAGGGCTTAGCATACGTCCCGAATTTATCGGATCAACCACCATTGTGTATTTACCAGACTTAGCTTTCTTCTGTCCCAATTTACGCAATACACGTTCCAATGCTACTGAACCGATATCTGTTTTAGGCAATTTATCATAGAACAGGGAGCTTCCATACCAATAATCAGACGGGCGGGCTTCACCCTCACCCTTAATGGCTACACTGGCAGAAACTGAATACCAGGTTGATTTGGATTCACCCTCAAAGCCGTTACTCATCAGGCGATAAGAAGCATTTTCACCATCACTGTATGAGGTCTCTACTGAGATGATACGGTCATTCTTACCCATAACTTCTCCGGCGGCAGCACGGGCCAAAGCTACTTTATCATCCGGATTGATGCCAAAGATCTTATCATCGAACATCTGCAAATCGGGTTTCCCACCTGTATAATAGCGGGCGGGATCTGCCAATACACGGAACTCATCCGGAGCCAGATAACGGGTAGACTCAATACCATTCTTGATAAATGTTTCAAGTTCTTTCTTATCCAGACGATTGGTAGAATAATTACCGTAACGTCCGTCTACATACACGTTGATTCCCATGCCACTTTCAGAAGCCTGTTGCAGACGATCCATCTTAGCATCGCGCAATTCAAAAGAAGTGTTTGAATTGGCATACAATACAACTTTGGCTGCCTGGCAACCATTCTTCAAGGCATATTCCATTGCCCATTGTGCCAATTTTTTTGTCGTCTTAATCTGTTATTGATAGTTGATTTCTTCCTCCTACAGTTAATTTACTTACTAAGGCCGATGGCATACCGCAGGTAACGGGACAAGACTGACCGTCCTTACCACAGGTCCAAGTACCGTTGTCAATCTTATCATTGCTTGCCACCATCGTGATGTCAGCCAATGCTTTCGGTCCATTACCGATAATATTGATATCCTTGACGGGCTGCGTCAGCTTACCGTCCTCAATCAAGTATAACCGACTTCACGAAGAACGTAAAGTCACCTGCACCGATCTGCACCTGGCCATTGGTAAACTGCTGTCACATAGATACCGTTCTTACAGTAGAGATGATGTCCGCTTCCTTCATATCTGCCGGCTTCCATATACGTGGCACGCATACGAGGGATAGGAGTATTACGGAAAGTATCGCGACGTCCGTTTCCGGTAGGAGCCACACCGTAATGCTTAGAACTGATACGGTCGTGTAGATAACTGGTCAGGATACCTTCCTTCACGATATAGGTTTTCTGGCCTTCCACACCCTCATCGTCGAAATTCACGGCTCCACGATTGAAAGCGATGGTACCGTCATCCACCACGTTGATATGCTCATCGCACACCTTCTTTCCCAAAAGGTCGCAGAAAATGGAAGTACGTTTACGGTTGAAGTCAGCCTCAAAAGCATGTCCTATAGCTTCGTGCAACAAGATACCCGAACCGCCAGCCCCCATCACGACGGGCATTTCGCCACCTTTGGGTTTCACAGCCTTGAACAAGATAGCAGTCTTATCCACCGCCTCACGTGCAATAATATCCACGATGTCATCCGTCATGAATTCAAAACCCTTGCGGTAAGAACGACCGGCATAACCGTTCTCCATCTTTCCATTCTCTTCCATGATGCAGACTGCCATAAAAGAAACCATCGGACGGTAGTCGTAGTAGCTCACGCCCTCGGAATTACAGAACAGCACGTGCGATGTACTGTCAGAAAGAGAAGCCTGCACCTTACGTACACGATTGTCCAAAGAGAAAATCTTTTCGTTCAGCTTTTCTAAATAAGGTATTTTTGCCTTGACACTCACGTCCTCCCAAGGTTCAGTGACGGCATAGCGGCTTTTGGTAATTGTCTTTTCCGTCAGTCCTACAGATTTTCCGGCCTTGCCCGAAGAGGCGATACGGGCAGCCGTACGTGCGGCACGCAACATTTCTTCCAACGTCACACCTTCCACATAAGCATACCCCGTCTGGTCGCCGGCTAATACACGCACACCCATACCGAAGTCAATGTTGGCTCCACAATTGTTTACTTTACCGTCCATCAGGGCTACAGCATTATTAAAAGAGTGTTCAAAATAAAGGTCCGCATAATCCCCACCTTTTTCAAGTGCAGCAGTCAGCACCTTCTTCAGGTCTGCCTCCGTTACACCGAAATGGTTCATAGCCGCAGCTACAGCAGATTTGTTATCCGTGCCTCCCAAAGCTCCCCGTACCGTATCAGGCAAGGCAAGCGACGGAGCAGCCAGCGAACCTAATACCGCCAGACTACCCATCCGTAAGAAATTCCGTCTATCCATCTTTTTATTCTTTAAGATTGCTAATAATCAAGTTATATTCTTTGTATAAAATATGTTTTCAGTATATAAGACGCAATTTAATATCATTTTGTCACAACTGAAACTAATTTTCTTTCGTCAACAGGCTTTCTAATTCTTCCGCATTCAAGCGCAAATGGAATTGTCCCTTATAAGCTACGGAAATGGAACCGGTTTCTTCGGAAACGATAATAGCCAATGCATCAGATTCTTGAGAGATACCCATCGCAGCACGATGGCGCAATCCCAGTTCCTTAGGTATATCCAGATTATGTGATACCGGTAAAATACATCCTGCCGCCTTGATCCTTCCTTTGCTGATCACCATTGCACCGTCATGCAAAGGGCTATTTTTGAAAAAGATATTCTCTATCAAACGTTGGTTGATATCAGCATTGATAACTTCACCCGTGCGTACCACGTCGTCTAACGGGAAATTATGCTCAATAACAATCAAAGCTCCTACTTTCTGTTTACCCATGCTGATACATGCCATTACCACCGGCATGATGTCGTCATGTTCCAACTTCTCTTTCTTATTGCCGGTGAAGAAGCGTACCAGCGCACTGGCATGCTGATGCGAGCCGAGTGTCAGCAAGAAGCGCCGTATCTCGTCCTGAAAGAGGATGATAAGTGCTACCACACCCACGCTCACCAACTTGTCAAAAATGGAACCGAGCAACTTCATCTCCAAAACCTGCGACACTACCAACCAGATCAATATGAATATCAGGATACCCGTGAACACATTGATGGAACCGGAAGCTTTCATCAACTTATACGTATAGTAAAGCAGAAATGCAACCAGCAAAACATCGATAATATCTTTTACTCCAATATCAAAAAACACAATAGTTTAAGATTTATGATTTATAATTTATGATTTATGAGCCAAGTGGCCTTCCTCTATCACTTATCACTCCATCACCTTATCACCATTCCTTCTCATCGCTTCCACAATCTTCACCGTTTCCACAGCTTCTCGTACATCATGCACCCGGAGAATATCAGCACCCTTCAGCAGACAAATCGTATCGAGTACTGTTGTTCCGTTCAATGCATCCTGCGGAGTACCTCCCAACAAACGATAAATCATCGACTTACGGGAGACACCTACCAATAAGGGCAACTCAAAGATACGAAACTCTTCGAGATGCGCCAGAAGTTCATAGTTATGTTCTACCGTCTTACCAAAACCGAAACCGGGATCAAGAATAATGTCCTTCATACCCAGATCACGTAATTGCTGCACCTTCTGTGCAAAATAGAAGAAGACCTCTTTCAAAAGATTGTCATAGTGCGGATGTTTCTGCATATTCTGTGGGGTTCCCTGCATATGCATCATAATATAAGGCACATTCAGTTCGGCCACTGTACGAAACATATCCGTATCCATCTCTCCGGCAGCAATATCATTGATGATTGCCACTCCATATTCTTCCACACACATCCGTGCCACATCTGCCCTGAAAGTATCAACAGAAATAACAGCTCCAGGGTGTGTCTTACGCAAGATTTCCAATCCCATACGCAAACGTTCCATTTCTTCATGAGGAGAAACATTCTCCGCATTCGGTCGGGAAGAATATGCACCGATATCTATAATTCCAGCACCTTCATCCAAGATCTGCTGTGCCCGCGCAGTTATCTCAGCCTCAGTCTGCATACGCGAACCGGCATAGAAAGAATCAGGAGTAATATTTAATATTCCCATGACGCAGGGAACGGACAGGTCGAGCAAAGAACCGTTAACGTTAATATATTTAGAGGATAATGTTTCCATGGATAATCCTTTTTCGTTTATACTTTGCAAATGTAACCAAAAAAGATTATCGTAAATACATTAAATACAAAAAAACAAGTTAACTTTGCTCAGGATTAACAACCAATAGATAGAAGTAGTAAACTATGGAAGCATACAGAACGACTGGACTGGTCTCTCTTTTTCTACTACTTTTCTGGTTGCTTATTCCCGGACATATCCACGGGCAACAGACAAGCGAACAAGAAAAGTATCATGTTGACAGTACATTATTTGTATATTATCAACATTGTAAGACAGAAATAAAATCTCCTTCTGTCATGCAGATGCTCGATACGTTATTCCTTATGGCCAAAGAAAAAGGAGACTTGCGTATGCAGGCAGTCGCCATATCCAGCAAAACAGATCATTTCTATTTTGGTCCGTCCTTTGAAGGCCAAGAAGACAGCCTAATATTGTATACCAATGCCATCAAAGACTTTGCCCGGAAAACCAATCAACCTCAATATTATTATTTTGCCTGGGCCAACCGCCTCATAACTTACTACACAAAACAGAAGAAATTAAACCTGGCCCTCTATGAGGCCAACAAGATGCAACAAGAGTCGGAAAGCCGGGAAGAAATCGATGGCATGCAGAATTGCTATCAAGCACTGTTGCGCATCTATCAGAGTAAAGAACTCTATAAACAAGCCACTGTATATGCGCAAAAACTAATAGACCTCACATTAAAATATAATCTGAATAAGTATAATCTAACAAATAAATATCTTGAATTAAGTAACTGCTACCTCCGCACCAATGAACCGAAAAAGGCTTGGGAAGCTCTTGAAGAAAGTAAATTGTATATAGGTAATGAACTAAACCAAGGAGCTTATCTATGCGGACTACTCCGTTATTACATTCACACCAAAGATATGATCAAAGCCCGGAAAACGCTAAAAGAAACCACACAACTTTTCAGCAAGAATACCGAACTGCGTATTAAGCGTGCTACTAATCTACTGGAAATTGAAACCAATTACTACATAGAAACCGGCGAATATGATAAAGCCCTGGGGGTATTCCAGCAAGCCTTTGAAAAACTGAGCCAAAACGGATTTATCACCCCTACACTATACCGCACACGTGGGTCTATCTATACTGCTAAAAAGGACTATCAGAAAGCAATTGAGAGTTACGAAAAAGCTTTTGAACTCAGTGATTCACTGAATAGTGCCCAGGAAGACATAGCTGTAGGAGAGTTCGCAACCATTTTGGGAATGGAACATCTTAATTTAGAGAATAAGGAGTTAATACAAAAAAATCAGGAAATACAATTAGAAACGCGCCGGCATATCATCATTCTATTATGTATCATAGTAGTAATTGTCGGTATTATGTTTTTTCGCGAAACCCGACTGAATAAAGTTCTGCGGCGTGCCAAAGATGCAGAACAGAGCGCCAGCCGCATGAAAACAGAATTCATACAGAATATGAGCCATGAGATACGTACCCCACTCAATTCCATAGTTGGTTTCTCGCAAATACTCAGTAGCAAGATTTCCGAAGAAGACGAAGAGTCGAAAGAGTATACAACTATCATCGAGCAAGGCAGTAATCATCTGCTTCAATTAGTAGACGACGTATTGGAATTATCCAGTCTTGATAGTGGCACTACCATCCCTATCGACACAAAGAGTGAGCTAAATGAGCTTTGTCTACAATGGATGGAACGCGCAAAACGCCTGGTTAAACCCGGAGTCGTTCTTTCTTATCAACCTGAACAGAACGAACTCTATCTGCATACAAACCCAGCACGTCTTGAACAGGTAGTATTACAATTACTGCACAACGCAGCAAAATTTACAGAAGAAGGTGGTATTACACTTAGCTGGCGCATTCTTCCCAAACAAAAGCAAATCATGATTTGCATCACTGACACCGGCATTGGCATTCCCCAAGACAAACAAGATTTTGTGTTCGAACGATTCGCTAAGTTAGATACATTTTCAAAAGGTACCGGATTAGGGCTTGCCCTCAGCCGTCTCATTATGGAAAGAATGGGTGGTAATCTTGTACTTGATGCCCAATATACGGATGGGTGTCGCTTTATGCTGACTTTACCTATATAATAGTTTCCAGAAAGTTCCATAAAAACTTTTTATTCCAACAAAGAAAGGCTAAATTTGCAAAAAGAGTTTTACCACATTAGTAATGAACACAAAAAAGCCGTTTTTTCCCATTTTCATCATTTTGTATTGTCTCGGCACTTTATACAGTTCTCCAATGCAAGGACAGCAAAGAGACACACAAAAAGAATACAACGTAGATAGCACATTATATACTTACTATATGCGTTGCAAAGCCGAAGTGAGTTCTCCTATCACCGTGCAAATGTCAGATACACTTTTCCTTATGGCCGAAGAAAAAGGAGACCAACGCATGCAGGCCGTGGCATTATGCAATAAACTGGATTTCTATTATTACCAAAATAGCCAACCAGACAGTATCAGTCATTATGTAGAAGTAGTTAAAAACTTTGCGAAGAAAACCAATCAGCCTAAATATTACTATTTTGTTTGGAGTATGAGACTCATCAATTACTACATCAAGCAATACCAATACAACATAGCCTTATACGAGGCTAACAAAATGATGAAAGAGGCAGAACAAGAGAAATACATGAATGGCATAGCCAATGCCTACAATGTCTTAGGTTCTATCTATCACCTCAAAAGATTATTCAACCTGTCTATCGACAACAAAAAGAAGGAAATAGAAATCATTCTACAATACGATCTGGATAAGTACAATCTATCTACCTCCTACTCAGGATTAACAAACCTTTACTGCGAATTGGGGGAAGCAGATAAAGCGCTCAAGAATCTCAACAAAAGTGCCTCCTGTCTTTATAGTAGTACGCAAGAGTTCTACTATCATGTGCGTGCAGCCCAATATTACCTTTTTATTGAAGACTATTCCCAATCCTGGAAAAACCTGCAAAAAGCCAAAGAATTATTTCTCTCAAAGAAAGAGGTACAGAAAAACGTAGAAGAATATTATGAAGTCCTGCAAAAATACTACACAGAAACAAAGCAATTCAAAAAAGCATTAGAAACCCTGGATTATATAATTGCTACATTCAACCCGAACGGAAGGTACAAAGTAGAAGCTATGCGTAGACGCGCATCTATATATTATGAAATGGGGGACAATTCCAAATCGGCACAATACTATCAGGAATATTACGCTTTAAATGATTCAATTCAGATAACAAATGAAGATATTGCCGCAGGAGAATTTGCCGCCATGCTGGGAGTAGAACGCCTGAATCTCGAAAAAAGCGAGCTGCAACAACAAATACAACAGCGCGATCTGGTAAACAAACAACGTATCATTATTTTCCTAATCGTCCTGTTGAGTCTTGGATTCATTATTTTCTATCGCGAGCATCTGCTCAACAGCCGATTACGCATCTCTCAGAAACAGCTTAGCGAAAAGAACAAAGAACTGATTCGTTCACAAGTAGAACTGAAACATGCTAAAGAACAAGCAGAAGAAGGTAGCCGCATGAAATCGGAATTCATACAAAATATGAGCCATGAGATACGTACGCCACTCAATTCCATTGTAGGTTTCTCACAAATACTTAGCAGCTACTACGGTGACAATGAGGACACCAAGGAGTACGCCCATATCATTGAACAAAACAGCACTAACCTGCTGCAACTGATCAATGATGTTCTCGACCTTTCTTATCTGGATGGAGAACAAAACATTCCTGCGGAAACCATTGCAGACATTACAGGTGTTTGTCAAACTTGCATAGATCAGACATATTCCTATCTGAAACCTAATGTACAACTCATATTTACTCCCGAACGGGAAAATTTCTCCATGCAGACTAATCCCGAGCGCATTTCACGGGTTCTAATGAATCTTTTGCAAAATGCAGCAAAGTTCACAACACATGGCAGTATTTCTCTTTCCTATCACATTCGTGAAGAAGAAAAGATGATTCTTTTTAGCGTAACCGATACAGGTATAGGCATCCCGATAGAGAAACAAGAATCTGTCTTCGAACGTTTCAACAAACTGGATACGTTTATGCCCGGCACCGGATTAGGTTTATCCATTAGTCGCCTGATTGTAGAGAAGATGGGAGGTAGCCTCACCATTGATTCAACTTATACCACAGGTTCCCGTTTTATTCTGATTTTACCTTTGAAAGAATAAAAACATTTTCATTGTAAATGTATCACTGTAGCGGAGAATGCCTATCTTTGCAACGTTTTATACAACAGAAAATAACAACGTTTCAAAAAGGAGATAGTTATGGATATCACCGCCCTATACAAGATATTTCTGGAATGTACCAGTGTAACTACGGACAGCCGCAACTGCCCTGAAGGTTCTTTATTCATCGCACTAAAAGGTGACAATTTCAATGGAAATGCTTTTGCAGCCAAAGCGTTAGAATCGGGAAGTGCCTATGTTATAATAGATGAAGCCGAATATGCACTCGCCGGAGATTCACACTACATATTAGTAAACAACTGTCTGCATACCTTACAGGAACTAGCCAACTATCACCGCCGTCAAATAGGTACACGTATTATCGGCATCACGGGGACTAATGGAAAAACAACTACCAAAGAACTAATGGCCGCTGTTCTTTCTAAAAAATACAATGTACTTTATACACAAGGAAATCTGAATAATCATATCGGTGTTCCCCTTACTTTACTACGACTAAGAGCAGAGCACGATCTTGGCATCATAGAAATGGGAGCCAGCCACCCGGGTGACATCAAAGAATTAGTGGACATTGCCGAACCGGAATACGGAATCATCACGAATGTAGGAAAAGCACATCTGGAAGGTTTCGGTTCTTTCGAAGGGGTCATCAAGACTAAAGGCGAACTGTATGACTATCTTCGCGAACGTAAAAACTCTACTATCTTCATCCACCACGATAATTTATATCTGAGGAATATGGCTCGGGGATTGAACCTGATTTCTTATGGAAGTGCGGATGAATTATACGTCAACGGACACGTTACGGGCAATTCTCCCTATCTGACTTTTGAATGGAGAGCAGGCAAAGACGGTGAATCTCATGAAGTAAAAACACAGCTAATCGGTGAATATAATTTTGCCAATGCACTTGCTGCCGTTACTATCGGTCACTTCTTTGAGGTAGCACCGGAGAAAATTGATGCAGCACTACGAGAATATGCCCCGCAGAACAACCGTTCACAACTGAAGCAGACAGCAGACAATACACTGATTATCGATGCATACAATGCTAATCCAACCAGTATGCAAGCCTCAATCAGCAACTTCCGTAATATGGAAGTTGAAAATAAAATGCTGATATTGGGGGATATGAGGGAATTGGGAAAGGATGGTCCGGAAGAACATCAAAAAATTGCAGACTTCCTGACAGAATGTGGTTTCAAGGATGTAATGCTGGTAGGAGAGCAATTCACCGCCGCAAAGCATAACTTCCCGACTTATCCGGATGCCCCGGCAGTCATCGAAGTTTTACAGAAAAACAAACCTCATGGAAAAACGATCCTGATCAAAGGGTCGAACGGGATTAAACTGAGTACGGTGGTTGATTATTTATAGTCAATCACCATTATTGTTTCTTTGCCATTCGCGGACGTAATACAAAATATCCTATCAGCGAAGCAATCAGCGCTCCTGTTGTATTTGCAGCAAAGTCCAGCCAATCGCCTCCACGATAAGTAGTGCAGTATTCCTGCAACAATTCTACCATTCCACTAAATAATACCGGACAGACAAACGCTCCTACCCATGCATGCCACAATGGAGAATCTCTTTTGATGCGCCCGCAAGGAACTCCAGCCACAACATACCAGACATCCCTAAATACATACAAACATGTACGATTTTATCAATATTAGGAATATTGCTCAAATCAGTGGTAGGCGGTTTAAAGAATGAAAGATAGATTACCGTCAGTATAATCAGTAAGTGACACCGGATATTTCTTAATATAAGTATAGCATATACCAAATTATCAACGAACTGTGCGCAAAAGTACAGAACATTTTCTATATTTGCATGTTTTAGCTGGTATTAATAACGAATTGAAAGAAAAATCTACTGTTTTATGACAAAAAGTGACAGAGCCAACTTCGGAAGCAAATTAGGCGTCATACTTGCCTCGGCAGGCTCCGCGGTTGGTCTGGGTAACATCTGGCGATTTCCCTATGAGACAGGTAATCACGGCGGTGCTGCGTTTATTCTCATCTACTTAGCATGTGTACTTATATTGGGAATTCCTATCATGGTATCCGAGTTTCTTATCGGACGTCATTCACGCGCCAACACTGCCGGTGCTTATCAAAAACTGGCACCGGGTACGCACTGGCGTTGGGTAGGTCGTATGGGAGTATTGGCAGGTTTTCTGATCTTGAGCTACTATTCCGTAGTGGCTGGCTGGACACTGGAATTCATTGGTGAAGCTGTTACCGATAACTTTGCCGGAAAAACAGCAGCCGATTATATTAACACATTTAATTCCTTCTCTTCTAATCCCTGGCGCCCCGTTATTTGGCTGGTACTCTTTCTTCTTTCCACCCACTTCATCATCGTGAAAGGGGTGGAAAAAGGTATTGAAAAGTCTGCCAAAATTATGATGCCGATGTTGTTTATTCTGTTAATCATACTGGCAGGTTGTTCCATTGCATTACCTGGCTCTGGTGCCGGTCTGGAATTTCTTCTAAAACCGGAATGGGATAAGGTAACTACCAACGTATTCCTAAGTGCCATGGGACAGGCCTTCTTCTCCCTGAGTCTGGGAATGGGATGCCTTTGCACCTATGCATCGTATTTCAAAAAAGACACGAATCTGACTAAAACTGCTTTCAGTGTCAGTATTATCGATACATTTGTAGCTATATTGGCAGGACTTATCATCTTTCCTGCTGCATTTTCGGTGGGTATTCAGCCGGATGCCGGTCCGAGTCTTATCTTCATTACACTACCCAATGTATTCCAACAGGCATTTAGCGGAGTACCTTTATTAGCTTATATATTTTCAGTCATGTTCTATATTCTTCTGGCAGTTGCAGCACTGACTTCCACCATCTCTATGCACGAAGTGGTGACGGCTTATCTGCACGAGGAATTCCACCTGAGCCGGAAACGCGCGGCAAGCTTCGTAACGGGCGGTTGTATATTTTTGGGAACCTTATGTTCTCTTTCATTGGGAGTAGGTAAAGGATATACTCTGTTCGGCTTGAATTTATTCGACATGTTCGACTTTGTCACAGCTAAGATCATGTTACCGTTAGGTGGTCTGTGCATTTCCATCTTTACCGGCTGGTATCTGAATAAAAAGATTGTCTGGGAAGAAGTCAGCAATAACGGAACACTGAAAGTAACGTTCTACAAATTGCTGATTTTCATATTGAAGTTTATAGCTCCGATAGCAATTTCACTCATCTTTATTAAGGAATTGGGATTCTTGAAATTGTAGGAGATGCAGAATCTATTTAAAGATTTCTTTTACTTTTCCCGGGGAGAAAAGCGAGGTATCCTGATGCTCATAGCAACTATCTGTATCGTTTTTCTCGCCGGGTATCTTATATCCGCCTGGCAACGAAGAGATCAGACCTCTCTGGATGACAAGCTTATACAAGCTATCGCCCAACAGGAATATGAAGAATTCATAGCCTCACTGGAAGAAAAAGAGCAATCCGGTGAAAAGCAATATACGAGTTATAAGCCAAAGAAGGTAGAAAGCATTCCCGTCATCTTGGCTTCTTTCAATCCCAATACGGCAGACTCCATAACATTCCGACACTTAGGACTACCAGCATGGATGACAAAGAATATCCTGCACTATCGGGCAAAGGGTGGCAAATTCCGTAAAACGGAAGATTTTAAAAAGATATATGGAATGACAGAAGATCAATACTCTGTTCTGTCACCTTACATACATATCCCACCGGAAGACACAGTACGTCATACACCACAACTGTATATTACAGAAACTGTACCAGTGGAAAATATAAAATATAAAACCGGCACTATTCTTGATCTTAATCGCGCCGACACCACCGAATTAAAAAAGGTTCCGGGTATCGGAAGCGGCATTGCCCGCCTGATTGTGGGTTATCGGCAACGCCTTGGCGGATTCTACCCAATAGAACAATTAAAGGATATCAATCTGGATACCCAACAACTGCAAGCCTGGTTTAGTATCGACCTGACAAATGTTCACCGCATAAACTTGAACCACACTGGCATAGACAGATTACGCTCCCACCCTTACATCAACTTCTATCAAGCCAAAGCCATTGTAGAATACCGCAAGAAAAAAGGCTCGTTAACGAGCCTTAAACCTTTCTCCCTTTACGAGGAATTTACAAAAGCTGATCTGGAAAGAATCAGCCACTATGTCTGCTTTGAGTGATAGCCTTAAAATTACTTCTCCAAAACTCCTGACCGGATAGCAGCATCACGCTCATTCTTCAAGCGTTCCTTCTCCTGTTTATATTGATTTTTAAGGGACCTCACCTTGTCTTTTTTGACATCTTTAGATAAAGAACTATTTTCAATAGCCTCTTTATCTTTTTCAAATTTCGCTTCCAATTGATCGAGTCTATTATCGTAATCATCTTTCATGATGCCGCGCAAGCCTTCACCATTATTCATACTTCCATAATGCGTTTCCCATGCTTTGATTTGATTTTCTGACAAGATAGCCCTAATGGCAGCTTTGTGTTCAAGAGCCAACGCCCTCTTCTTTTGCCCCTTTTCATATCCAGGAAGGTTACTCCGTCCAATAGCTCTAAACTTAGGTCCCACTTCTTTATTTAGCTTTTTGATTTTTGCAATTTGATCGGCTGACAGGTTCAACACCTTATCCGATTCGATTCGTTTAAAGGAATCGAAATTTACATCCTGCGCATAAGCGAATGACACAAATGCAGATGCAACTAAAGCAAGAATTACTTTTTTCATAATGCAATCTATATAAGTTATAAAAATCAGGGCTAAGATATAACAAAATGTTATAATTTCCATCCATCTTATATAGAAACAGATTTAAAAGGCGTTTGTTTTTCTAAATAAAAAATAGCAATTGATGCAACTTTACCAGACTCTACTTCGTCTAATCAATAGAAAACAATCTGAAACAGGACAGGCCAGTCTGAAATTAGAAATTAAAATAAAAAAATCACAATGAAAAGATTATTAATAGCCATACTAATAGTCAGTATGGTACAGGGAGTATTTGCCCAAAAAATAGAGATAAAAGGTACTATACGCAATGCAACAGACAATGAAGCCACAGAATTTGTAAACGTAGTACTACAAACCACCGACTCTGTCTTTGTAAATGGAGTGTCTACCAACAATAACGGAAGCTTCATCTTCAATAAAGTAGAAGCTGGAAATTACCGATTGGTTCTTTCTTGTGTTGGATACAACACACAATACATCACATTGAATGGAGTAAAACGTAATACAGATCTGGGAGATATTCTTCTGGAAGATGCCTCAGTAGCCTTGGAGGGTGTAATCATCAATGGTTCCAATCAAATCAACCGTCCCGACCGGAAACTGGTATTCCCTTCCGAACGCCAGATGAAAGTCTCCACCAATGGAGTCAATCTGTTACAAGAACTGATGCTCCCACGTATCCAGGTCAATCCGATGAATAACGAAATCGGAATATCCGGTGGGGGTGAACTACAAATACGTATCAACGGAGTCAAGGCAGATATCAATGAGATAAAAGCTCTGCGCCCCGCCGATATCATCCGTATAGAATATCATGACAATCCCGGATTACGTTATGGTAATGCGGAAATCGTACTCGATTACATTGTTCGCCGCCCCGATACGGGAGGAAGCTTCGGCACCGATCTCAGCCAGGGAATCAATGCAATGTGGGGAAGCTACAACGTATTCGGTAAAGTCAATCATAAAAAATCAGAATTCGGTCTTTCTTACTACATGGGCCCCCGCGATTTCTACGGTATGTATCGGGATAATGAAGAAACATTCCGCTTAGCAGATGGAAATACCACTCAGCGCGTAGAAAAAGGAGAACCCAGCCATGCCATGTTGTTTATGCAAAATCTGAATGTCAGTTACAGCCTTCAGGCATCCAAGAATTCTCTCTTCAGTGCCACATTCCGCCTGCGTGGAAACAATCAACCCAATTGGGATTACCAAGGAGTGCTCTATAATGTGAATGATGAAACAGATATGGTAAATATGATAGACCGCACCAAGAATAGCTGGACTCGCCCCTCTTTAGACCTCTACTATCAGCAAAACCTAAAAAAGAAGCAGACGTTGGTATTCAATCTGGTAGGAACTTACAACCGGGAGAAGTCGCACCGTATCTATCAGGAAAGCCTACACAACGAAATGTTGACTGACATTAATAACAATGTATTGGGTGACAAATACTCCTTAATTGGAGAAGCCATTTACGAAAAGCAGTTCTCAAAAGGAAACGCATTGAGTTTTGGTTTAAAGCACACCCAGTCCTATTCTAACAACGAATACAGAAACGGCCATAATTATGATACCCGGATGAACCAGGGAAACAGTTACATATTCAGTGAATACCGTGGTAAGATAAACAAATTGGATTATAGATTAGGAATCAGTCTAACCCGTTTCTATTACAACCAAAGCGGGAATGATGATTCTTCTAAAAAGTACAATGTAAACCCGAAAGCTACATTGCATTACACTTTTTCCGAGAACTCATACCTCCGTTGGAAAGCCGAAGTATTCAATGCAACTCCTTCATTGAGTAACCTGAGTGCTATAGAACAAACTATAGACTCTTTCCAGATACGCCGTGGTAATCCAAACCTGAAATCGTATATGTGCTATCATACGGAACTGACTTACGAATGGAAAAAAGGCATCTTTTATACCAATCTATGGGGAGCCTATGACTATCGTCCCAATGCCATTATGGACGAGAAGTTCAAGAAGGCAATAAAATAGTACAGACGTGGGACAATCAGAAAGACTGGCAAAAGTTATCTGGACGTCTGATGCTCCGCGTAGGTCCACTATGCGACATGCTACAATTTTCATTTACGGGAGGAGTCAACCATTACATGAGTCATGGAAACAATTATACTCGCATACCTACACCAACTGGTATTACGAGGCAGAAGCTTCATTCAATTACAAACAGTTCTCTCTGTTCTGGCAGATCAATACCAATTGGAACAACTTCTGGGGAGAAACCCTCTCGGGAGGAGAAAACATCCAGATGTTAGCTGTATATTACAAGCATAAGAATCTTCGGGTAGGAGTCGGTGCATTCAATCCTTTCACCGACAACTATAAAGTACAAAGCGAAAACTGGAATAAATTCGCATCCTACAAGACAAATAATTATATAAAAGAAAGCTCCCGCATGTTCCTGGTGAACTTTTCCTACAACTTCTCGTTCGGCCGCAGTTTCAAGACAGCACAGCGGAAGGTAAACAACAGTGACAATGACTCGGGAGTAATGGGCACGGGGAAATAGGCTCAGGACCATTTTATTGATTTCCCCGTCAATCAGATGTATCGTCCGGTCGGTGAGCTGCGCCAGTCCTTCATCATGGGTTACGATAACAAACGTTTGTCCGAAACGGTTACGTAAATCAAAAAAGAGCTGGTGCAGTTCTTCCTTATTATGGGTATCCAAGCTACCCGAAGGTTCGTCAGCCAGCACCACAGCTGGATGATTAATAAGAGCACGGGCTACCGCCACACGCTGCTTCTCACCACCCGAAACTCATTGGGCTTGTGGGAGGCCCGTTCGGCAAGCCCCATGAATTCAAGAATTTCCAGCGCAGATGCAGTAGCCTCTTTCTGCCCCTCTTCCGGCAATGAAGGCTGGTATCATTACATTCTCCAAAGCCGTAAACTCCGGCAGCAGTTGATGGAACTGGAACACAAAGCCGATATGTTTGTTACGGAAAGCGGACAGTTCCTTCTCCCTCATACGGCTGACTTGTGTACCGTCGATAACCACCATTCCGCTATCCGGCATCCAAAGTACCCATGATCTGAAGTAAAGTAGTCTTTCCCGCTCCACTCGGCCTACAATACTGACGATCTCCCCTTTCTCTATCTCCAAATCGATACCCCGCAGACACTTGCAGGCTACCGAAACTCTTCGTTATATTCTCTAAATGAATCACTACTTCATTTTTATCTAATTGAACAATTTACTATTTACTATTTGCCAATAAGATGGCAAAAGATGTGCTTGCTGATCATAATCTCTTCAACACATACTCCGCCAGATAGCAGCCGAATACCGCCGGCATGTAGCTCACAGTTCCACATGTCGACTTCTTGTTCATCTCGTCCTCAGTCAGCAGTACCGCATTCGGATCAGCCTGCTCCGTGCTGAACACTACTGGAAGTTTACGCTTTATTCCCATTTTTTGCAGACGCTTACTGCACAGCCTTGCTCAGCCCGCAATGATAGGTATCCCATATATCGGCAAAGCGCACTTGCGTTATGTCACTCTTTGCTCCTGCTCCCATGCTGGAGACTATCTTAATATGTCGCTTCATGCCTCCGCTATCAAGTGGCATTTTGGAGCAAGCGTATCAATAGCATCCACTACAAAGTCATAAGCCGCGTCCAGCAGTTCAGGTATGTTCTCATCTTTCAAGAATACGGGCAATACTCTCAGTTCCAGAGCCGGATTAATGTCCCTGAAACGTGATGCCAATATCTCCGCCTTACTCATTTTGCCCCAGCGTAGAATGCAGAGCCGGAAGCTGACGGTTCATATTCGTAGGCTGCACGGTATCTGCATCCACAATCGTCATACGCCCTACTCCGCACGACATATCATCTCGGCCGCATAAGCTCCTACTCCACCCAGGCCTACTACAAGCACATGTGCCCGGCCGTAGCCGTTCCATCTTTTCATCTCCTAATAAAAGTTGCGTTCTTTGCCGCCAATCTTCCATTTTCACCTAATCACGGATTTACACATTTTTTCAATTAAACCATTTATAGAACCATTTACCCACCTTTTCATAATGCTGATCCTCATTATTGCCACGCGGATTAGAAAATGACAACATATCTTGAGGCTCACCCAATTGATCCGGATACAGCACTATCAAACTATTATTGGCAAAATACTTCCTAATTGCGCGGGAAGTCTCTCAAATGCAGGATCATAAGAGATAGAGCCACGGCGGGCGCTGATAATGACGAGTAGATGGTCGAAATTCACTTGTCCGGTCAGTATCAGCAAATCTCCCCAATCGTCCAAACGAGAAAAATCAGTCATGGTGGAACTAAATCTTTTCTTCACCAGAATTTGCAAAAGCGTGGTTGTTTCTTCGTTAGCGAAGAAATGCACCCGGCACCCCAATGTACTCCCCAACCGGCAGAAATGTTCCACCCACTTCTGGAATCCCAGCTTCATACTCGGCTTTCGGAGGTACCGCCACAATCACCCGCCTAATTGTGTTAATGGGCATCAGGAACTTGGAAACCATCACCTCGCGATGCAAGCCCTTCAGCAGATTCTCCGTCAGCATACCGAAGAATGAATCCACAATATTGACTTTACGGTGCAGACCTATAATGACATCCGTTGCCGCATATTCTTTTGCTGTATGGATAATGCCCGAAGCGATATTCAAGTCGTAACGCGTGATTTGCCTCAACGGCACATCTGCCGAGGCCGTTATCATGGCAGCCTTTTCCAGATAGCGTTTCCCGCGTAGTTCGGCACTTTCAGAGCTACTATCATCGTTGATGACATTCAGTGCCAACAGATTATCCCGTTGCTTCGGGTCGCGTATCACCAAAGAAAGATTTATCAAGTCTTCAATCGTATCGGGGTTGGCTATCGGAATCAATATCTTCTCCGCTTCCACGGAGCGGTTTTCTTCCAGATGCGCCTCCTCCATGGCAATCTTCCGTGCGGCACGCTCCGTAATGAACGAGCTCACAATGCAAGTTACAAGAATCAGCAGGACAGTACCATTCAAAACATCATCGTTCAGCAAGCGTTCCTCATTGGGCAGAATGATGTTGTATCCCACCAACACAGCCGCCAGCGTTGCCGCTGCTTGTGCATTGCTCAATCCGTACATCAGCTCCCGTTCAATCCCTCCCATCTTATATATTTTCTGCGTCAGCCAGCAGGCAATCCATTTACCTGCCAATGCCACCACAATCATTACAGCCGCTACTTTCAGAGCATCGCCATGACCGAAAATCACGTGCACATCAATCAGCATACCCACACCTATCAGGAAATAGGGAATAAACAAGGCGTTGCCCACAAACTCCAGATGGTTCATCAACGGAGAGACATGCGGAATCAGCCGGTTCAAAACCAAACCTGCAAGGAAAGCACCCAGGATACCTTCCATCCCCACAAACTCCATCAATCCGGCTCCGAGGAAAACCATGGCAAGCACAAATATGAACTGCATCACGTTGTCATCGTACCTCCGGAAGAACCAACGGCCTATGCGTGGAAACAGATATACAATCAAAATACCCAGGAAGATAACCTTTATGACAAGCCATACCCAGAAGAAGCCGTCCGACTCCCCCTTGAACATACCACCCACAACGGCCAGGACCAGCAAAGTGAGTGTATCCGTAACCGCCGTCCCCCCCACTGCAATACTCACACTGCGATGCCGCGACACACCGTAACGAATCACGATGGGATAGGCCACCAGTGTATGCGATGCATACATACTTGCCAGTAGGACAGAGGTCAGTACCCCGTACTTCAACAAAGCTATATTCGTTACCAAGCCTATGCCTATGGGCACAATAAAAGCCAAGAGCCCCAGAACAAGCGCTTTGCCCCGGTTCTGTTTGAAGTCTCCCATATTCATTTCCAGACCGGCAAGGAACATAATGTAATACAAGCCTACTTTGCCGAAAAGCTCAAAACTGCTATCACGCACCAAGATATTGAAACCATGCTCCCCAATGACAAGCCCCGCCAGTATCATTCCGATAATGTGCGGAATACGAAGCTTATTCAACAATATGGGAGCAAACAATATGATAAGGAATACAAGGAGGAATATCCATGTAGGATCAGTAATGGGAAGTTTCAAGCTGAAGTCAAACCAATCCATAGGCTATAAGTTTTAGGTTTTGAATGCAAAATAACAAAAAAGTTTTCACTTTATGCGGTGTTATACAGCATTTTGTTATAAATTTGCGACCAATTCTATCTTTTTAGAGATAGTATTTCACTTTTTTATAAACTTAATAAAAAACAAAAGAAAATGAAAGTAGCTATTGTTGGAGCAAGCGGAGCCGTGGGACAGGAGTTCCTGCGTGTGCTCGATGAAAGAAATTTCCCGTTGGATGAGTTAGTGTTGTTCGGTTCTAAACGCAGTGCCGGAACAAAATACACATTCCGCGGTAAACAGATCGAGGTAAAACTCTTGCAACACAACGATGACTTTAAAGGGGTTGATATCGCTTTCACTTCCGCAGGCGCTGGTACCTCTAAAGAATTTGCCGAGACCATTACCAAGTACGGAGCAGTGATGATTGACAATTCCAGCGCTTACCGTATGAACGACAATGTACCTTTGGTAGTGCCCGAAGTAAATGCCGCCGACGCAAAAGAACGTCCTCGCGGCATCATCGCCAACCCTAACTGTACGACTATACAGATGGTAGTGGCACTGAAAGCCATCGAACAGCTTTCTCACATAAAGACTGTACACGTTTCTACGTATCAGGCCGCCAGCGGTGCGGGCGCCGCTGCCATGGATGAGTTGTACGAGCAGTACCGCCAGGTATTGGCAGGCGAACCCGTAACCGTTGAGAAATTCGCTTACCAGCTGGCATTCAACC
>VOFB01003324.1_pt1 | contig 57438 bp, 90 predicted proteins | sample 5384141 | NCBI WGS metagenome assembly VOFB01 (sample SAMN12384721, study PRJNA508395) | human gut metagenome | isolation source: healthy gut A | host: Homo sapiens
ACGCACCGCCCGCTTTGATGTTACGTCCTTCCCCTTTTCAATGTCACAATTGCACTCATGTCAGCTCTCCTATTTAAAATCTTTCTCTCACTGTTTTTTCTGTCATTTCCACTCTATCGGCATATTTTAGCATGGTTTTCTGCGGTTCACAAGATTTATGATGACTCCACCTGATTTTCTTTATAATCCACGTTTGTAGTTTTATAAAAAAGTATTTTCTTCTTGCAAAATATCTCCTGACTTACCATAATAAAGACAGGGAAATGCTTTTTTCGTGCTGTTTCACGAATTTGCTGCTCTTCCATGATAAAACACTGGATCATTCTGATTTTGAAAGGTAAAACTTTTATGATAAAAATAAGTTTATGCATGATCGTAAAAATGAAGCTGCCATCCGTCCAGATGTCTCGACTCTGTCTGTGACCTGATGGATGAGATTATTATTGTGATACTGGCTCCACCGACGATAAAGGTAGCAAAGAAAATACACTGACCGGATTTACGATTTCGCATGGAACAATGATTTTTTCTGCTGCAAGAAATTTTTCTTTTTCCCTCGCAAATATGGATTATATTTACGCACCGGATGCAGATGAGTTTTGGACGAGGAAAATCGCAAAAAGATTTCTTTTGTTAAAGGAAGCCCTTCTGCCGGAAATTGAGATCGTACAGATGAAATACCGCACCGTCTCCGAATTTAACACCGTTTTGAATGCAAGAACCGAGTACCGCCCAAAATTGTTTAAACGTGTCCGGGAATTTGAGTGGATCGATCCGATCCACGAGACGATCCGCCTCACACCGGTTGTATTTGACAGCGACATTGAGATTTTGCACATGCCGCAGTCCATGCACCACAAACGGATTTTTCCATTTTTGTGGACGCCTTCAACAGAGAGGGGACATTTTCTGCCAAGCTTCGCAGCATGTATGCAAAAGAATTATTGAAAACAGGGGATGAAAAAGATTTTGCGGAGGCACTTCCGATTTTCCGCCTGATATATGATTCCGGCACAGACACCGACACACAGAAAGAAGCCGCCTGTGTGCTCGCACACGCCTACCGGATTGCCGGGGACATCAACCGCTTTTTCCAGATGACACTGCGGGATATGCTGTCAACACCATGCGCCGAAATTTGTCTTGAACTTGGAGCTTATTTTGAGGAAGCCGAAGATTATGAGGAAGCTTCCTCTGGTATTATAATGCTGCGCATGAGACTTCCAGCATTTTAGATGTACACACGGGCGGCGATCTGCCGCTTCAGGGATTGATCCGCTGTTATGAGATAATGCTTGCAGCTTTGCCGGAGGATGATCCGTTTGCCGCACTTACCGCAAATCAATATGAAGAGGCTCTCGCCGATGCCAGGGAAGCACTCGCCAACTGGGATGTGCCGGAAGAATTATAATTCCTTGCGGAGTGTTTTACTCCAGTCTGCCACAGCGTCCGTTTGTGGCAAGAACAGACATTTCTGCCCCAGAGTGACTGCGCCGCCCTCGACCGTCGTGACAACGCCGCCGGCTTCTTCCACGATCAGCGCTCCCGCCGCAAAGTCCCACGGACTCAGGCGCAGCTCAAAGTATAATTCTGCGCGCCCTGCTGCTATGCTGCACAGATCGATTGCTGCGGAGCCGCTTCTCCGCACATCCAGCGCTTTCTTAAAGTATGCGTAAGCCATCTGAAATGATTTTTGCTCAGTTCTTCGTAATACGGTGCTGTGCCAAATAATACAATGCCCTCAGAGAGCGGATTTCTGGAAACATGAATCGGTCTTCCGTTTAAAAATGCACCCTTTCCACGTTCTGCCGTGAACATTTCATCCAGATACGGATTGTATACAACACCTATATATTTTTCACCGTCTTTTTGCCAGTCCTACTGAAATCGCACTCACATGATAGTCTTTGATAAAATTTGTCGTTCCGTCAATCGGATCCACAATAAATGCAAATCCTTTTTTTGATCGATGCGTGCACGTCATCTTCTTCCCCGACAAACACTGCCTCCGGAAGTATTTCAAGCAGCTTTTTCCGAAGGGTTTCCTGTACCTTTTTGTCATAGACTGTCACAAAATTAGCGCGTCCTTCCTTCGGCTCCACCATATCGGCAGTCCGCACTGCGTCCAGCATGATTTTTCCACATTCACGCACTGCATCCGCAATTTTTTCCACAAGTGTGCGGTTCAATTTGTATAAAACCTGTGTTTCACGTTCCAGCCAAGGAATTTCCGGTGCAAATGTGACCTGCTCTTTTATTTTCTGATCCATCTGTGTGATATATGATTTCTGTAAAAAGTCATGCATCTTCTTCTGCTCTCTTTTTAATAAGGAAAGATTGCTCTGATATGCCTCCTCCACAGTCACAAAAATTCCACGGAATCCCAGTTTTTCCTCGTAATCGTCCTGCACTCCCGGTGCTCTTTTATCGCTCATAAGCCAGCACTCGTAATAACAGGATTTCATCTGAAAATAACTTTCCGGATCCTCAGTATCAATGTTCTGCTCAAATGTTTCCCCGATTTTCACTCCGATATGGATATCCGTGTATCCTGTCTCCTCCGTGATCTCCCGAAGCAATGTTTTTTTTCCGTCTCACCCTCTTCCATGCCACCACCCGGGAATTTGTAATCACCGCGGTTGGTCTGTACCATAAGGATTTTATTCTGATAATGGATCACGCCGCGGACTGCGGTTCTTTGATTGATATGTACCGGTGTTTGCGGCAGCTCGTCCGTGATAAACTGTAATTGAAACTGCATATTGCTGTCCCCCTTCTGTAAACGCATATGTTTTGATGTTAAAAGCTTAAATGTATTTGCATAAAAAATCAAGATGCCTCGTCTTAAGCCCTTGTAAAACATCTCATAAAGTGTTAAAATATTAATTGATAATTTTTTAACAAACATTGCCTGTGTTTTTTATTTACTGAAAATGAAACACAGCATACATTTCATTCAAATTTAGGGGATTACTCACAGGAATACAAACAGAAACTTGTTTCCGCAGATGAAGCTGTAAAATTAATCAAATCCGGTGACTGGGTTGATTATGGATGGTGCAATGGTACGGTTGACGTTTTGGATCAGGCACTGGCAAAACGTACCGATGAACTTAAAAATGTAAATTTACGCGGTGGTATTTTATTAAAACCGCTTGCTGTTTTTGCCCGCGAGGACGCCGGTGAACATTTCACATGGAACTCCTGGCATATGTCCGGTATCGAACGAAAACTGATTGCCCGCGGATGTGCTTACTATTCTCCGATCCGCTACTCCGAACTGCCTCGTTATTACCGTGAATCCTCATGTCCGGACGATGTTGCAATGATCATGGTTGCGCCGATGGACAAACACGGTTACTTAACTTCGGGCCAAACGCTTCTCATATGATGGCAGTTTGCGAGACTTCCAAGAAAGTTATTGTTGAAGTAAACAAAAATATGCCTCGCTGCTTAGGCGGATTTGAAAACAGCATCCATATTTCCGATGTTGATTTCATCGTAGAAGGCGAGAACCCGGCTATCGGTGAATTAGGCGGCGGCGGAGCTGCTACTGAAATCGATCAGGCAGTTGCAAAATTAATCGTAGATGAGATTCCAAATGGTGCATGTCTCCAGCTTGGTATCGGTGGAATGCCAAATGCTGTTGGTTCCATGATTGCAGAATCTGATTTGAAAGATTTAGGTGTACATACCGAAATGTACGTTGATGCATTCGTTGATATTGCAAGAGCAGGAAAAATCAACGGTTCCAAGAAAAACATCGACCGTTTCCGCCAGGTTTACGGTTTCGGTGCAGGAACTCAGAAAATGTATGATTACCTTGATGAAAACCCAGAACTTATGAGTGCTCCGGTAAGCTATACCAATGATATCCGTTCCATTTCCGCACTGGATAATTTTATTTCCATTAACAATAAGAGCTTTATCTGCTGCTCCTCTACATTTACTGATAAACAGGGCGTTATGCATTCCCGTATCCGCCCGACTTTAGCAGAAGGTTCTATCGTAACCGATACACGTGCCAACACACATTATGTTGTAACCGAGTATGGTATGGTAAATCTGAAAGGACTTTCCTCCTGGCAGAAAGCTGAGGCATTGATCTCTGTTGCTCATCCTGATTTCCGTGATGAACTGATCGCTGAGGCTGAGAAAATGCATATCTGGAGACGGTCGAATAAATAGTTGACCGGAGTTTCACTTAGGAACTGCCGCTTGCAGGTGGTGTTACGGATTTTTAGATTGAATTTTATAATTTAGGTTATGTACAAAATATTGCAGTCTGACATGTTTATGAAAACATGAATGTTTGAAATGGACGAATATTGTGTTTCGTTGCGTTAAACATTGCGATGAACCTCTCATGATCATTTGTGTTCAGCAGAAGCTTCCACAAATGGAGAGTTTCATCTCCATAACGCAAAACGAAAACAATATTCGTCCATATTCATTTCCATAAGTTATGAAGTGCAATATTTTGAATATACCCTCCATAGAAATTCAATCTCAAAATCCGTCAATCCAAGCTACGAGCGGCAGAAATCAAAGGTTAAACTTTTGAGAGATATGCCCCTTACAATCGACGAATCACAAGACATTGAAAATACCTACATCTTGCCGTTACCTTCATAGGCACTCATCTCATAACCGTGAGTTCCATAACGTAAATTGGCAGATTCTGTGGTGCGATTCACAGTGTAAATTGGGCATGTATAAGCGCCCTTCCACAAGTCATTTGTGTAGAGTAGGCGGATGAAAATTTCATCCGCCCCTCATCAAACCGTGCATGAGGTTCTCCCTCACACGGCTTTCCGTCTTTCTACAGCATTACGTCATGCTCTAGCCATTTTTTTTTTAATCATTTTTCGTAAATGCTATTTCTAACAAATCCCACTCTTGACATATGTTTACGCCTTTGGTGTTTCTTGTTATACCATCTTGTAAAGGTGCAGATAATATACCAGTCTAATTCCTGCATCCATGTCTCATTTGTTTTGGTGGAATAATAATTCTTCCAACCTATGATTTTCGGATTTAGATTCTTTATTAAATCCTCTTCCTTTGCAACTAACAGACTTCGACCGTTTACATTCTTTTTGATTTCTGCTTTCATCTTCTTCATGGCTTTCCTGCTCGGGTACTGATAAGTTTCTTTATACAATTGTCCTTTGCTTGTTTCCGTTGTCATTCTTCTGTGGTGCATTCCAAGAAAGTCAAATCCCTCTTTTCCGTCCCACATGCTGACAATCTTTGTTTTTTTACTGGGTGTAGCTTTAAATCCAGTTTTGCCATGATGTACTGCAATAAGTTCAGTGCGTGATTTTCCATACTTTTCCCACAGTCTGTCCAGTGTATTTAAGTAGATGTTTGCCAATAGCGGTGATATAACTGAACCTTGGCTTGTTCCCAGTTCGGAAATTGTCAGTACATTTCCGTATAATACTCCCTGATACTAACCATTGTCTTATCAGCTTCAATATCCTACGGTCTGATATTCTCTGCTCTGCCAGTTTCATCAGTTTATCTTGGTTTACGTTATCAAAAAACTTCTCAATATCTGCGTCTACTACATAATAGCCCTTGTTGTTACACGCTTTCCTTACCACTTCCAGTGCTTGCCTGGCACTTTTTTCGGTCGGAATCCATAGGAACAATCTCTAAAGTCAGCTTCGAATACTGGCTCTATTGCTATCTTGGCAGCCATCTGCACAATTCTGTCCTTGACTGTTGGTATTCCAAGAGGTCTTTCACTTCCGTCTGGTTTTGGTATCATAACTCGCTTTACTGGGGATGGTTTATACTTTCCATCCATCAGTTCCGATTTGATTTCTGACAGGTATTTTTCAATTCCCATCTCTTCAATATCTTCGATTCCGATACCATCTACACCACCGGAACCCTTGTTAGCTTTTACCCATTTCCATGCTTCAAAAAGTACATCATCACGATATACCTTATCGTAAAGTGCATGAAATCTTCGGCTATCACATTTCTTGGCTGTCAGATATAGTTTGTTTTGAAGTTGTCGAACTTTTTCCTTGGAGTTGTTAGTCTGCATGACATTCTCTCACTCTTACCCTCTCTACAAACATGAATGAAGCAAGGAACCTTCCCATAGACTGCGTTTTCTTGCACAGTCATTATCGGTACTATGTTCTCTCCGACTCCCTCCCATCAGAAATACGATTTCGCCAAGCTTATACGCTTTCTTTTTTACCTTTCGGTGATGGGTAGGGTCTCTCCAGTTCCGAACCACACACTTTTCATACATACCGTTTCCTATATACCGAGGGATTCCTCCGTGCTTTTGCTTTCCAGTTTCTTCGCACGTTCCATGGCTTTCACCCATACGCCCAGGGTTCAGCTTCCCTTTGCTCTCTTTTCAGAGACCTTTCTAACGATACGGCAGAATTCACTTTATGTTACGGTCTGCATAATTGCTCGCCCCTCTTACCAAGGTTACTTTATCCACTCGCTTAGTACCCTGCATTACTGCAACGCACCGAGTTTAGCTACACGGCTCACTGGCGATTACCGTGACCGGACTTACACCGGCTAGTGTGGTCCAGCTTCGCTGGACACACAACGTAAATGAAAGAAAAACGGTATAAACAAATATTATTTTCTTTGTGAGCTATGGAGATAGGATTCTAACAATCTTGGGAAGCACTGCTTCTCAAGATTGTTGCTCAGAAGCCTATCGGAATGTCCAGCGAACAGAAACATAATATTTCGATGTCCCAGCCATTCGCTCCCGGATTGCCACTCCGGTCGGAGTTCCGGCAAGCCCTCCTTTTCCGGTTTCGCGGATGTCCTCGCTCATGCTGCGTCCAATTGCACGCATTGCGTCTATCACTTCATCCGGCGGAATTTTACTTGTGATTCCAGCCATGACCATATCCGATGAAGTCATTGCATTGACCGCTCCCATCACATTGCGTTTCACACACGGCACTTCGACCAGACCTGCCACGGGATCACAGGCAAGTCCAAGCAGATTTTTCAATGCCAGGGCTGCCGCATGGGAAATCTGCTCGGCATCTCCACCCATAAGGTATGCCACTCCTCCAGCCGCCATCGCCGAAGCCGAGCCGATCTCAGCCTGACAACCTCCGGCTGCCCCGGCGAGAAACGCCCGGTTTGCAATCACTCCACCGATTCCGGCTGCCACGTACAGGGCTTCCACCATTTTTCTTCGGAAAAATGTTTTTCCTCTTCTAATGTGAGAAAAACTGCCGGAACAACACCGCAGGAGCCCGCAGTCGGTGCCGCAACGATCCGTTTCATGCAGGCATTGATTCACCTGTCTTTAAAGCTTTTTCCATCACTTTTCCAATAAATTTTCCGCAGAGCAATGTTCCTGCTTCTCTTGCTGCATGCATTTTTTTCACCGTCTGTTCCAACCAGACCACTTGCAGACTTCAGCTTTCCATCATAATTGTCATCTGCCTCACGCATTGCCTGATACATGCCCCCGCATCTGCTCAAAGGCTTCTCCCTCGCTGATTCCCTGCTCCCTGCAATCATCTTCCTGCACGATTTTCCAGAAGGGCTTTCCTTCTTTTGTTGTCATTTCGCATATTTCTTCCAAGGACTTATACATGATTCTTCTCCTGATTTTTACAAATTTTGTCACATTTACACAACATTCATAACATAAATCTGAGTTTCGCAAATACAAAAAATTTATTTACAGTAAACTCAGATATGTTACTTTTAAAATTCCTTCCATCCGTTCTAACCACTTGAGTGCATCCGCCGGAATTTCCTGATCGCACTCGATGACCATAACTGCATTTCCACCGCGGCTTGCACGGTATAACTGCATCGTTGCGATGTTGACCGATTTGTGGGCAAGCATGGATGTCACCTCTGTAACATGCCCCTGGCTGATCAATATTATGCACGATCAGTGTCGGATAATCTCCACTGAAATTTGCTGTCAGGCCATCGATCTCACAGATTTCAATACGTCCGCCTCCGATAGATGCCGCGATTACCTCCAGCGTTCTTCCTGATTCGCCTGTAAGTTCCAGTTTGACAGAGTTTGGATGCACATCCCCAAGATCGATCCCAGACAATGTGAACTGCAATCCCTCACGCTCTGCGATCTCAAAACTGTGCGGAATAGCCGGGTCATCCACCTGCATTCCCAAAAGCCCTGCCACAACCGCCTTATCCGTTCCATGCCCTTTTCCTGTTGCCAGAAATGATCCGTGAAAATAAATATCTGCCCTTACCACTTTTTTTCTGCAAGCAGTTTGTGACAGACTCGCCCGATTTTTACTGCTCCCTGCTGTATGGGAGCTGGACGGTCCAACCATGACCGGTCCAATAATATCTAATAAATTCATAATCCTCCTTGTTTTGCGAAGCAAAAAACAGGGTATACCAAATCTGATATACCCCATCGTATAGTTTTTGTTGATGAAACATTTTTATTCTAATGTAGAAATTATATCTGCTTTATATAGGAAATGCAAGCGTTACTGTTTTTGCCCGGCAGTAAAACACTTGCTGTTTTGCTGCGTAAGAAAGTGATTTAGGAATGAACAGTAACAGCAATAACCAACGTTTTTCTATTGATTCTGTCAAAGATAAATGTCATAATATAATCTATACTGTAATAGTATAAAAGTACGGAATCATTACCTTATAATATAGAAGTGGTAAAGGCAGACTCTGTTCTGACAAACACGCCACTTCCGGGGAGAGAAGATGAAAATGCAGATAAAATGTGAATACTGTGGTTCCATGATTGAAGAAACCGCAGATAAATGTCCATTTTGCGGGGCAGCAAACAATGCAGTCAAACGAACCGCCGATAAAACACCAAAAACAATCGCCGAATTACAGCAGTGGTATCAGGACAGACACCTGCCGCCGTATGAGATAACAAGATTTTTTATTGGCATCAATTATAAGAAACCAAAAGCATTTGGTATTTATCAGGATGGCGACCAGTTCATTGTATACAAAAACAAGGTACACGGCGAACGTGCCATCCGCTATCAGGGCACGGATGAAGCTTATGCTGTCAATGAACTTTATCTGAAATTAAAATCTGAGATTTTAAATCAGAAGGCAAATAACCAGACAAGAAAGCAACAGCAGACACTCACGCGGGAGCAGAAGAAAGAAAAGCGGAAAAACATACTCATCACTTTTTGCAATCTTTTTTTGCCGGCTTTGTGGGGCTGATCTCCATTGCCATTATCGATATGCTTGCCAAAGGATTCGGAGCTTCCCTGTTCTGGTCCGTTTTTCTTGCAATCGGACTGACAATTGCAAGTTTAATTCTGGCAGGTAAATTTGGTGGCCGTGTTCCTCTCCTGCAAAAATTTCACGATAACGTAATTGGGGAAAAGTCGTCCGGTCGCGCATTTTTACTGACTTATGTTGTGATTTATGTCATTTCCTTCTGTTTATTATTTGCACCGCTCCACGCTTATTACAATGTCAGCTATTATCGCTATAACGATACCATTTACGCCAACACACGCCATAGCTGGTATGAGTACGAAGACTACGGTTACGGTGGCGATTATGAAAAAGTCAGTAAATCCTCGATTCCCGACGACGTCTTAGCAAATAAAACTGACTATCAGTTCAACTACAATGATGATAGCGAATGGACTTCCAGCTTTACAGAATTTGAGGACAGCAGTTACTATGACGAGCATTATACTTCCGATTCGGATTCTGACAGCAGTTATGACTGGGATTCCGGAGACAGCTGGGATTCTGGAACAACAGACTGGGATAGTGACTGGTAACTATAGAATACAAAGGAGTACATATGGAACATACACATATCGCCAAGGACGGTACTGTTTATACACACACGCATGAGGAAGCACACGAACACGGTCACTCACATTCCCACCCTCACCATCACAAAAGCACAAAGGCAGTTTTAAACCGTATGAACCGTGCAATCGGGCATATGGAAGCCGTTAAGACCATGATCGAGGACGGAAGGGACTGCAGTGAAGTCCTGATCCAGATTGCGGCAGTGCGGTCAGCAATCAACAATATCGGTAAAATCATTCTGGAAGATCACATTAACCACTGTCTGGTAGATGCGATCGAAACAGGTGATGAGCAGGTATTAAAAGACTTAAACGAGGCTATTAACAAGTTTGTGAAATAGCCTCCTGTGCTATATGTTCTCATTTAGTCATAGTTTGTTCATTTTTATTCATATTTTATAGAAAATCCTGAAATCTTCCTTCTTTTTTTATTTATCTTTCCAATTGTTTTTTTCCCTCATAAGCGATATATTCTTTTAGTATCAAAAATAATTTTTTTACTGTAATTTTACATGTGTTTTACTTGGACAATAAAAGAGCTTTTAAAACTCTTTTTTTCATTGCAGATTATCATAACTGCTGATAGATGTAACGCACCTGTATTTTTTTTGCAAAAGCGATTGCAAAAAGCTCAGATGCAGACAGGAAAATCAATTTTTTGTATTTTCCTTTGCCAACAAGGAGGGTATATGAAACAGAAATTCAAATCAGTCAAAGAAAAATGAACAAATTATTCCAGAAATTTGCACCGGTAAAGGAAAAAGCAGAAGTTTTTCTTTCAAAATTACCAAAAAGGAAACCACACAGTGAGAAATATTATAAGAGAATTGCATTTTTCAATAGATATTCTCTTATTTTCCACTTTATTTTAGCATGCTTTATTACTTTTACCGTAGAAGTGATCTCCAGAAGAGACTTTTCTCTGCTGTTTCCTTCGTAGGCAATCATACATGGGCTTACCTTTACAATGCCGTTATTGTATTTGCTTCCTTATCAATTGTTTACCTGTTTAAGACAAGAGCACAGCTTCGTGTTCTGATCACCGGACTCTGGATTTTCCTCGGAACAGTCAACGGAATCATCCTTTCCAACCGTGTAACTCCATTCAGCTACACCGATTTTAAAATGCTTCCAGACCTGTTTGCAATGCAGAACACCAATTATTTTACTGCGGAAGAGGCTACCGTTGTAGTAGCTGTGGTTGCTTCTTTCATTATATTTCTGGTTCTCTTCTTTTATCAAAGGACCGAAGTATCAGGGAAAACGCCACGTTGTACTTTCCCCCACTTGCGATCGTTGCACTGTTAGTTGTCGGTATTCCAATTACAACACAGGCTGCACAGAGTTCTAATATTATTGCCTCTTACTTTGCAAATATTGCACAGGGTTACTCTGATTACGGATTTGTTTATGGTTTCTCTACAAGCGTTGTCGGTCGTGGAATGAATAAACCGGATGATTACTCCAAAGAAACTATTGACGCTATCGAAACTTTAGTGGACTCTTCCAAAGAAGAAACAACTGTTTCTGCTGGCAAAGAGCCAAATATTATCTGTATTTTGCTGGAATCCTTTATCGATCCATATGATGTGAATTTCCTTCAGATGTCAGAAGATCCGATTCCAACATTCCACAGTTTAGAGCAGAACTTCACCACCGGTTATCTTACCGTACCTGTTGTCGGAGCCGGAACTGCCAATACAGAATTTGAAGTTTTAACCGGTATGAGCATGCAGTACTTTGGTACCGGCGAGTATCCTTACAAAACAATTTTAAAACAGTCTGACTGCCCAAGCGTTGAAAGTATTGCATCTGACCTTTCCTCTATTGGTTATGGCACACATGTCGTACATAACAACACTGCTACTTTCTACAGCAGAAACAATGCGTTTTCAAAAATGGGATTTGATACATTTACAAGTAAAGAGTTAATGAACATTACCGAGTACACACCAAGCGGAAGCTGGCCAACTGATAAAGTTCTTGTAAATGAGACTGTAAAAGCTATGGATGCAACCGAAAATCAGTCCGACTTTGTATACACGATCACGGTTGGTTCCCACGGCGATTACCCTGCTGAAAAGATTATTGAGAACCCGGAGATCACTGTAACCGGAGCTGCCGATGAAGCTTCCAATAATCAGTGGGAATATTATGTAAACATGATCCACAACACAGATAACTTTATTGCAAACCTCATTGATGCAGTCAACCGCCGCGGTGAGGATACCATTATTGTTATGTTTGGCGATCACCTTCCTACGATGGGTCTTGAAGATTCCGATATGAAATCCGGTGATATTTTCAAGACAAAATATGCAACCTGGAATAACTTCGGTCTTCCAAAACAGGACGCTGATCTGACTGCTTACCAGTTATTAGCACACATTACCGGTCAGATGGGTATCCATGAAGGAACCATGTTTACTTACACACAGACACAGGCAGATTCCTCCACTTACCAGAATGGTCTTGACAATCTCCAGTACGATCTTCTCTACGGTGAGATATGCTTACAACGGCGAGGATTTATATCCGGCAACGGATCTTGTCATGGACGTGGAAGACGTCAATGTAACATCCGTCCGCAAAAAATGTATTGAATAATACCTTAGCGGTTTACGGTTCCAACTTTACAAAGAATGCCAAGATTTTTGTAAATGGCGAGAAGGTTCCTACCACTTACCTTACCTCCGGAATCCCTGACAACTTCTCTGGATAATGTTTCCGATGGCGATGTGATTTCCGTAAGTATCACCGGTTCCCAGGGCATTATCTTACGTGCGAGCACGGATGAAGTTGTTTATGAAGATCCTGATGTGATCACAACTGAAACCGAAGAACCTACCGAGGTAAACGAGACAGAGTCCTCCGAAACCCGAACTACTGAAACAGAAACTTCTGGTACAGGAAACTCTGAGGCTGCAAATTCTCAGGAAAATAATTAATCATACAAAAAATCCCGGATGTGCGACATTATGTACATCCGGGATTTTTTGTAAAGTGATAAAAATGCAATTTTATAAAAGTATGGGTTATACTGATGAATCAATTCGCCGTATGCATGACTGTCCCCATGAATTGCTTTTTTATAAACTAAAAAGAGTACTCTTCTTTTTCATCTTTTACCCACCTTTCATATATTAGATACCGACCGCACCGCCAGGTTTCAAAAAATTTTCTATTGTATCTAATTGAGGTAAAAGTATTTTATACAGAAAAAAGCCTGCATCTCAGGAAATATCCTTTCGATGCAGGCTTTTTTCTGTCTTTTATATGTAAGAATGATCGATTTTCGTCACCACGTAATAGTTATCACCGAAATGTTCATGCACAGACTGGAGCACTTCTGTGAGCAGTTCCTCGTCCGTCAGACGGAATCCAAATGGCGCGAGAATGTCAAAAATGAGGTTCGTATGTGTCCCACCACTCACCATTCTGAAATCGTGAATGGACAAATCTTCATCAATTGCCTTGATCAGAGATACCATAGCTGCTTTCGTCTCACTCACATGCTCATCCGAAGTCACGACCGGATCCATGTGGATCGTTGCCTCACAGCCAAGTGTCTCACGCAGTTCATTCTCAATATTGTCTATCACATCATGCAGTTCCATAATATTTCCCTCTGCCGGAACTTCTGCATGCAATGAGATCATCTGTCTGCCCGGGCGTAATCATGGACGATCAGATCATGCATTCCGCATACTTCCGAATGTGACATTACGATCTCATCTATTTTTTCTACAAATTCATGTGCCGGCGGCTGTCCAAGCAATGGATTTAATGTCTCTCTGGCGCGTCAAAACCTGCATAACCGACTAATAAGCCCACAACCAGACCGCAGTAGCCGTCAATTTTGATTCTGTAAAATGGGTGAATATGGATGCCAGAAGCACAACCGTTGTCGCTGCGGTATCACTTAAACTGTCTGTGGCAACCGCTTTCATCGCTGCAGAATCCAGTTTTTTTCCAATAGCACGGTTATAATATGCCATATATAGTTTTACAAGAATGGATGCGATCAGGATCACTGCCACAAGGAGCGTGAACTCTGTTTCCTCCGGATGCATGATTTTTCCGATGGAGTCACGGACGAGTTCGTAACCCATCAAAAGGATTGCCGCAGCCACAACCAGACCTGAAACATACTCAATCCTTCCATGTCCAAATGGATGCTCCGTATCCGGTTTTGCCCTGCAAGCTTGAAGCCAAGCAGTGTCACGATCGAAGAACCTGCATCTGAAAGGTTGTTAAAGGCATCTGCTGTGATCGCAATGGAATTGCTTAAAGTTCCTGCGAGAAATTTACCGATAAAAAGCAGTACATTAAATAATATACCGATCACACCGCACAGCATTCCGTATGCCTCGCGCTGTTTTATTTTATCTTCTGAGTCTTTGATAAATATTTTTGCTAATAATGTTACCATGTCACTCTTCCTTTTTTATTCCAGTTTTCCAAAATGTGCAAAAGGCCAGTAAGTAAAAAGTGCCTTTCCTAAAATTTTGTCTTTTGTCACATAAGTGTTACTCCAATATCTCGCATCCCAGGAATCATTCCTGTTATCTCCCATCATGAAGTACGATCCCTCCGGCACCTCAAATGTATATGGACCCGTGGCAACAGTCCATTCTTCTTTCAGATAGTCCTCCTGTAAAGGCTCTGTCGATCCATTGATATATATTTTTCCATCCTCAATAGCGATGGTATCCCCCGGAAGCCCGATCACACGCTTCACATAGATCTCACTCTCGTCATCCGGATACCGGAATACAACAATATCCCCTCTCTCTGGCTCTCCAAACACATATGCAAGACGGTTTCCGATAAAACGGTCTCCCGGCAGGATTGTATTCTCCATCGATCCGGTTGGAACGTCCGCATTGATGATCAGAAAGTTTTTGATGAGAAGCGCTGCCACTAAGGCAATTGCAAACGGAATCACCCAGCTCATGATCTCTTTGAAAATAGAGGTTTGTTCCTCATCATTCTCCTGATTTTCCGGTGTCTTAATACCATCTGCCGTCTGCTCTGCTTTATGTTCTATTGGATCATTAAAATCTTCTACCTGTAAATCTTCCATTATCTCTTTATCCTCAATTCGCTTTCCTTATGATCTGCTATTCTGCTTTTTGCAATAGCTATATTTTACCATAACTGGAATGAAATAGATATGAGAATTTTCCCATTGCACAAAAAAGACTGCCGGCAGTTTACCTTTTCATAAATCTGCCTGACAGTCTGATGTGCCTTCCGGAAAAAAAAGCGCTTAGTACTCTTCCTCTTCGCCTTCTTCTTTCTCAGAAATATCGTTCACCGGTTTCTCCAGTCCTTCGATCGTGATATGGTTTTCTCTGCGTAATCCCATAATGCAGCGTGAATCGCTTCCTCTGCCAACAGGCTGCAGTGAACCTTCACTGGTGGAAGTCCGTCTAAAGCTTCCATTACGGCTTTATTTGTCACTTCCAACGCCTGCTGTACTGTTTTTCCTTTTACAAGTTCGGTTGCCATACTGCTTGTTGCAACGGCTGCTCCACATCCAAATGTTTTAAATTTTACATCCTGGATGATCCCGTTATCATCAATATCAAGGTACATTCTCATAATATCTCCGCATTTGGCATTGCCGACTGTACCGACACCGCTTGATTCTCAATCTCTCCAACGTTTCTTGGGTTGTTAAAATGATCCATTACTTTTTTTTTCACTATACATACTTTTTATCCTGCTTTCTTTGAATATAACCTGTTATTTTGATCACTGTAAAATCATTTGATTGAAAAATTTATCTGCTCTGTTTTTTTACGAAATCCTCATATAATGGGGACATGCTTCTCAAACGTTCAATGATCTTCTTTAACTCGTCTACAACAAAATCGATCTCTTCTACGGTATTCTTCTCGGAAAGTGTCAGACGAAGAGAACCGTGTGCAATCTCGTGAGGAAGTCCGATCGCAAGCAATACATGAGACGGGTCTAAGGATCCGGAAGTACATGCGGAACCACTGGATGCACAAACACCTCCCTGATCTAATAAAATCAGCATGGATTCACCCTCGATATAACGGAAACATACGTTTACGTTGTTTGGCAGACGGTCATGTCTGTCACCATTCAATCTCACATATGGGATTTCTGTTAAAATACGGTCGATCAGGTGATCTCTTAAGCTGATCTCTTTGCACTTCTCTCTGCCATGGTATTTTTTGCGATCTCGGCTGCTTTACCGATACCTACGATACCCGGTACATTCAGAGTTCCGGCTCTGCGTTTTCGCTCCTGCGCACCACCGTGGATGAAGGAAAGAATCTTCACGCCTTTTCTGATATACATTACGCCGATTCCCTTTGGTCCGTTGATCTTGTGGCCGCTGGCACTCAGCATATCAATGTTCATTCATCCACATCGATCGGAATATGTCCAAATGCCTGTACAGCGTCCGTGTGGAATAATACGCCATGTTCATGTGCGATACGTCCGATCTCCCTGACCGGCTGGATGGTTCCGATCTCGTTATTTGCTGTCATTATGGAAATCAGGATTGTATCAGGACGGATTGCTGCCTCTAACTCGTCCAGTTTTACTTTACCGTTTTCGTCAACGTTCACATACGTGATCTCAAAACCTTTTTTCTCCAGGTAAGCACAGGTGTGAAGGATTGCGTGATGTTCGATTGTGCTTGTGATGATGTGTTTTCCTTTGGACGCATAAGCGTCTGCGGTTGCCTTTAATGCCCAGTTATCAGACTCGCTGCCGCCGCCTGTAAAATAAATCTCATCTGTCTTCGCATTGATCAGTTCTGCCACGGAAGTCCTTGCTTTATCAACCGCCTTTTTGCTCTCAGATGCAAAACTGTAAATTGCAGATGGATTGCTGTATACTTCTGAAAAATATGGAAGCATCTCCCTGTAACACTTCCGATATACCTGCGTTGTTGCCGCATTATCTAAGTAAATCAGTTTACTCATATCTTTGTACCTCTTTCTATCTCTAAATTAGTTTGTAATTGATATTTCCTAGTTATTTGATATGATATAAGTATTATAACGCATTATTTCCCCTTGTCAAGGTAGGAATTGTTTTTTGTACAAGTACGCAATTCTTTTTCATAGCCGCCCGATACCTGACAATGCATAAGTATCACGGCAATTCTTCCAGACCGCTGAACATTTTCATGAGTTCTTTTTTCCCCATAATCGTCAAAGTCAACGGTGATCATCATGTCATCCTCTCTTACCACGGAACCGGTGCCGTATTTTGGATGACGGATGCGGCGTTTTTTGTGGTTACTGCTTCATTTCCTACTGAAATATTCTTTGTTCCTGTATTCGCCGATGGATTTTTTTCCCCCCTGATATTTTGCCGGCTTCCTGCAGTTCTCTATGCTCTCCACGCTCTGCAAGGATCTGGCGCTTCAGATCCTGTAAATGCGTTGCCGAGGACTCCCGATCCTTCTCCTGTCCTTCGACCAGATTTCCCGGTATCATGCGCAGATATCTGCTCGGCCCGGGTGCTGCCCGGTACTGTCCCGGACTTGTGTAATAGGAAAGTTCCAGATGTTCTTTCGCCCTTGTGATTCCGACAAAAAAGAGACGCTGTTCCTCCTCTTCCTCCTCAAAACTTTTGGTCTGCAACGGAATCAGCCCATAATTCACACCTGTGATAAAAACATGGGAAAACTCCAACCCTTTGGATGCATGAAGTGTCATAAGCTTTTTACGGTATCGTTCTCATTATGTATCTCTTTTTTCAAAATATTCATTCCATACAAAGACGCCATATTTAAAAATTCCGAAAAGCCTTCCACGACATTTTTCTGCTGCTCTTTCTGATAGGCGGTCATGCGAGTAAAAAGTCCATGACATAGGTTCTGTCTTCTACATACGAAGCTGTCGTTGGATGGAGATAATCTTCCAGAGAAAAAATAGCTCCAGAGGTCTTCTGGAAGTGCAACCTGTTTTGATGCATATACTTTTGAAAATTCAAGCATTTTTTTCACAGATGTCTGATCCGCTTTTCGCATTTTCTGACTTTAAAATCTCTGTCTGTGTTTTTCGGGTTTCACTCAGAATATTGATCGTTTTCTCCGCTTCCTTCACCGACATGCCGTCTCCATATTTCTTATCCGCAAGCACTGCAATACCGGAGCTTTTATCTTTCGGATTGACAGAAAAACGCAGTACCTTGATCAGCCAGTCCAGAACCGGGATGTCTTTCACAGTCTTTTTAACGAAACTTCAAATGGAATGCCTTCTTTTTCAAAAACATGTTCAAAAATTTCCGATTGATTCTGCAAACGGTAAAAAATACCGCTATTTCCCGATATGGAAGTCCTGACGCATGCAGTTCCCTGATCCTGTCTGCAAGATAGTCTGCCTCCTGAAACGGATCATACATATTCCGGATCTGGATTTTATCACCGTTCTCCCTGCCGCCCTGCAATGTGCCTCCCTCTTTGCATAAAGCACCGTGCCACTGCAAGGATTTCACTGCTGGAACGGTAATTCACCGGGAGTGTCAGTTCCGTTGCCTGATATTTGGTCTTCAGCTGATAAAAAATATGAAAAGCACTTCCACGCCAACTGTAAATGACCTGATTCGGATCACCTACTGCGAAAAAACAGGTCTGTGGTTTTTTCAGGCAGTCGATGAGCTCTAACTGTTTCTCATCGCTGTCCTGCACTTCGTCCACGATGATCCAGGAGATATCTTGCATTCCTGTATTCTCGTTGTCTTGCAAGTTCGCATTCTTTTTTGATACTTCTTCTATTTCTGCTGACATCTTCACCAATTTACATGTATTTTCCAGCAGCTCGTCAAACGTCATTTTATCCTGACGTCTCTTTTCTTCCTTTAGCAATGCCTTTAATTTTTCAATATCATCCTGATATTTGCTTTGCTATTTTGTTCCAGACGCTTTTCAGCCGGTTCTTATATTTGATTTTCAGCTGATAAGTTAAGATCACCTGCTCTGCCATCTCAAGTTCTTCGTCCGGATCCATCACCATAAATTCTTTGGTATAACCCAGATTTTCCACTGGAAGCATTTTCTTCAACATCGTAAGACACACACTGTGAAATGTTCCAAAGCCCCACAACTGTTCCTCTGTAATCTCCGGCTCCAGCGCATACAGACGCTCTTTGATCTCATCCGCAGCCTTATTCGTAAAAGTCAGAACGACCATCTGTTCATATGGAATCTGCTTCTCGTAATGCAGATACATGACCTTTGTGATAAGAACCGTCGTCTTACCGCTTCCCACATTGGCGTTCACAAGACAAGCGCTGCTCTCATCGAAAACGGCCGCTTTCTGGTATTCATTTAGACGTTGTAACTGTTGTGTGTAATTCAAATTCAATGGTGTTCCCCTTGCTTTTTCTATAACAAATTAATTTTTCAATGCTGTGATTGGCACTACATAGACTCCATCCGGGCGCATATATCTTCGCATTGGAAAGTCCACAGACAACACATAAGGCTGCCGGCTCTTTTCCCCCAGCTTTCCTTGTCTCATTACGGATACGTGTTAAATTTTGTGCCGCCGCATCAATCTGATTTGCCCCAAGTTTTATCTCGAAACCGCACCATTCTCCATTCGGCATTGAGATAACCGCATCCATTTCGTTGTTATTATAGTCCTGATAGTGATATAATTCCGCATCGAACGATTCTGCATAAATTTTCATATCTCTCTCACAGAGAGCTTCAAACAAAAATCCCAATGTATTCAAATCATTCAATAACATTTCCGGTGTTGCTTTTAAAAGTGCCAGCTGCTAATGACGGATCAGACAAGTGTCTTTTTCAGCCTGTTTCACTCTTACAGAAGAACGTAATTTCGAATCATAAGGCTTTTGATTATCTGTTAAAAATAATCTGTCAAAAATATCCAGATAACTTGCAACGGTTTCTACATCAATATCTTCATCATCAATTTCTTTCATATCATTTTTTTAACTTTTTTATTTGTTACCGTTGTTGCTTCATTTCTGGCAAGTGAACGCAATAACAATTGCATTTTATGTTTATCTCTTTTTACATGATCAATCCGGTATACATCATCATCCAGCACTGCGTTAATATATTCCACCGGCAGATACGCTGCCTGTTTTAAAGTTGTCTCCGATTGGCAGGCCATCCACCGCGGATAATAAAATCAATAATGTTCCTTAAATCCACTTCGCCCGTTATCTTTGATGGCGCATCCCCAGTACAAATAGCTTCTAAAGAAATGTCCCCGCTTGAGCGCCTCTCGTACAATGACATTGGACGCATTCTAAAGCCTTGCAATCCTTCCCGCTCCACTATGCGGTATGCCTTTGTGGTTCGGTGTTGCTGATCCTGTGAGAATGAATTGTCCTTTTTCCCCACTTTGATCTACTTTATATCTTACCGCATCCCACAGTGGTGGAACTTCCTGCCATTCGTCGATAAGTCTTGGACTTTCCCCTCCAAAACCAGTGCCGGACTCATTTCCGCCAGTTGTCTGTTCTGAAAATTTCCATCCGGATTACCTATCATAATCTCACTATTGCTGTGATAAGAAGATGACCATGTTTTTCCACACCACTTTGGTCCCTCCACACAAACTGCACCAAATGTGTTTAGATATTCTTCTAATTTCCGATCAATCAGTCTTGGTTTATAATCTTTTTATTCATACTTTTCTCCATATAATGAAAGGATGTTTCTAGAACTATTATTCCCATATATTCAAGATTTATTATATTCTAATCCGATAGATTTTGCAATTCTAATCCGATAAATTTTACACTTTTAACCAGATAAATTTTATATTTCTATTCCACGTATTTTGCATTTCCATTCCGACTGATTTTTAATTTTCAACCCGACAGATTTCAGATTACATGTCAAAAAGCAATTCCTATCTCTCTTTTCATGAAATGAAATAGAAACCTCCTCTACTGCACTTTGGATATTCCTTTTTGAACTTATCTATTATTACAATCCTCAAATTCCATATTTTTTTCAAATCCACCCTGCCATTCACCACTTCAATGCCATCTGCTTCCGAAGCTTCTGCCTGTACATTCTCTCCGCCAAAAGCGAAAGCCCCTGCTAATTCTCCCTTGAATTCACAACACGGTAACATGGGATATGCTTCGGATCATTATGGTGCAGGGCATTTCCAACAGCTCTGGACATTCTCGGATTCCCGGCAAGCTCTGCCACCCTTCCATAAGTTGCCACTTTTACCTTTTGGAATGGTTTTCACCGCCTCATAAATACGCTTTGTCGGACTGTCTGTGATAATGTCATAGCTTTTGCAATCATCTGCTTTCACATCCTTATCCGGGATTGTCCCGTCTAAAATGATCGTATTCCAGTGTTCTTTATTCTGATGATATCCCGGAAGCACGGACGCATAGGCATCCCTCCAGAAATCGCGCCACCCGGGCGCACTTTCACATTCATATTAATGTAACCGTTCCGCTCATATACCCACAAAATGCCTTTTTGCTTCCACGCACACGCACTAACTCCCAGTTTGGATCATGGAACGGCGTTTCCAGATAAGTGTCTGGAAATGACAGTCCGTATTTTGTTGCTTCTTCTCTTGTTTTCATTTTAACCTCCGTTCCATCTTCTCCATCGCGTCCTTATCCGGCTCTCTCACTTCATCTGCGAGTGTCACCTGGATCTGGAATCCAACCGGCACATCCGCATAATAACTGATAATATTCTTAAGGCTCGCGGTTTCCCGGCTCCATCACCCAATCTGCATAAAAGGCGCTGATAGTTTTAAGATCAGCATCCGCTCTCTCACTTCGACCGCCGGAACGGTCTGTAAAAATGCGGCAAAGTTCTCTCCGTTTTCACTAATCTTTTTGCAGAACTCCTGCCACTGCTCTCCTAACTTTTCAAACGAGAACTCTTTTCTCCTGAACGTGGACGGCGCATGCTCTGCGGTCTTCACTCCCATCGGGACATCCCAGTGTTCCAGCAGGTTTTCCAGACCGAAGAGTACCATCTGCCTGTCAAGCCGGTGATCTCCCACACAGGTGGCACAGCCGTCTTTGCACCCACAGCCTTTTACAAGCTTCACGGCATTTTGGATAATATCTTCCATATTATCATAAATCTTTTCAGAGAATCCAAGTCCACCCACATACTTGTCGTAAAAATAGATGTCTACGTCCGAGCTTGTGTCAAACGCAAGTTCCAGTGCATTCGCCGATGTAATGACCCCGATGTCCTCCTGCTCTGTCATCGTCACCATCCGGGCAGCATTTTCAATGCAAAACAGACGCCCTCATAATAATTGTTCCGCACCATTTTCGTATTCTCATTCACCTGGATCAGTCCGCGGTAAACCCTGACCACATTCTCCGGCACACGCATCCAGGTACTCTCCGTATCATAGTCTTTGGAGAGTGCCTTCGGTAACTGCTCATAGCCAAGATTCTGATGATTGTGAAACTGCATTTTCTTAAACATATAAACGTAATCGCTCACATTGACATCGCCAAAAATGAAGCTCTGTGCGCGCAAGCGGCATATTTTTACTCTCGTGAACGATCTTCACATTCGCTTCCCCTGCCGCGACTGTATAATAATTTCCATTAAATGGCACTGCATAGGCAGTCCGGCTCTCAAGATCAAGCTTTGTCACCTGATAGGCAACGCCGTCATGCATGTAGACCGCACCATTGTGAAGCTCGCGGAACGCCTGACTCTCATCCATCTCTGTGATCTCTTTTCCGCTGTCCTTGTGCAGAAGCTTATAGCGCTTTTCGTCAATATTGCGCATGGAAAAATCACCCGCCGGGAACTCACCGCCAGACCACGCAAATTTTCCATTGTGGCTCGACAGTTCCTCAGCGCGGAGAAGTACCGGGATTGCCTCGCCAAGATCCGGAAACAGGGAAATATCATCAAGCGTCAAAGGAATCTCCGCTGCTGCCGCACGGATATGCGCCAGTTCAATGATCAGATTATTCTTATCGATCACAGCATTTTCACTGCTTCCCTCAAACAGCCAGCCCGGCTCAAGCGCAATGTACTGGTCAAACGGCTGATTGTCGAGAATGAGATAGTTCTGCTCCTTTTTCCCGCTTCTTCCGGCACGCCCTGTCTGCTGCCAGAATGAGGCTCTGGTGCCCGGATAACCTACTAACACCGTGGTACTGATCTTTCCGATATCAATTCCAAGTTCTAATGCATTCGTGGAAACAAGTCCCATAAGTTCTCCCGAGATCATCTGATTTTCAATCTGTTTCCGCTCAAGCGGCGTGTAACCGCCACGATAACCGGAGATTTCATCCGGCTTATGCGTGCCTAAAAATCCCTCCGCTTCCAAATGGTCTCTCGTCTCTTTTAAGACGATCTCCACATTCTTTCTGGACTTCGTAAACGCAATAAAATTTTTTCCTTCATCCATCAGCTCCGGCAAAAGCTCTGCAGCCACTGTCGTAATGCGGACCTGCCCATAATAGTTGTCGTCTTTCCCCATGATCTTCGGCGGCTGGATGAGATAATATCCACGTTCTGCTGCAGGTGAACCGTCCTTATCCACAAGTGCAAACTGCTTTCCACAGATCTTGCTGCAAGCTCCACCGGATTGGCAATCGTAGCAGAACTGCAAAGAAACTGCGGATTGGAATGATAATAACGGCATACTCTTGAAAGTCTGCGGAACACATTTGCCAGATGCGAACCGAACGCTCCACGATACGTGTGCAGCTCATCGATCACAATGTATTGTAAATTGGAAAAATAAAATCAAACCCGTATTTGCTGTGATTCGGCAGAAAAGCCCCATTCACCATCTCCGGGTTTGTCAATATGATATTGGCACTCTGCCGGATTCTTGTACGCTCCGCCACCGGCGTATCCCCATCATACACGCCCGCCACAATACGGTTCTCTCCAAAATACTCCAGATAAGGTGCGATCGCACGGTACTGATCTGCCGCAAGTGCCTTGGTCGGGTAAATGAAAATTGCCCTTGTCAGCGGATTTTTCAAAATGTCCTGTAAAACCGGGTAGAAAGCTTAATGTCTTGCCGCTCGCCGTCGATGTTGTGATAACAACATTTTTCCCGGAAGTCACTTTCTCAAACATTTCCGTCTGATGACAATATAATTTTTCAATTCCGTGCTCTTTTAAATACCCTGCCAGTTCCGGCAGCAGATTCTCGGAAAATCATCGTATACTGCCGGGTGAGCAGGGATTGTTTTTTCGTAAATGATGCAGTCTTTGATGTCCATGGATGAGTCCTTCCTATTCTATCTGTAAAAACTTCATACATTTTTGATGAATATGAAATATACAAAAAAGTATAGCCTCTGTTTTACATTTTCATGCAACCAAAAAAGGCAAAAGATTAAAACATCTCTTGCCTCATACTTTATCTAATATTCGATTCCGATTTCTTTATACTCTAACAGTCTTGCTTTGCCCATAGGAAGCTCGGTCCAGGCACCTTCCATTGTGCCACCTGTAATTCCTTCCACAGCTGTCAGGAAATCATGTATCACCTGTTTCTCGACCGGTTTGATATGATGTCCTGGCAGGTAATATCGTAGAGAGATTCCATAGCGATCAGCTTTTCCAGTGATTTCTTATAGGTCTGCATCGGTGCCGCAAATTCCATCTGAGCAGTACATGAGCCTTACAGCAGGTATCCCCGGTGAACATCCATCTGTTCTTTTCATCAAGGAAACATACTGATCCGACAGAATGTCCTGGTGTCCTTACCACACGCACCGGTCTGTCACCAATCTCAAATACCATCTCACTCTCAAAATAACTGCAATTTTCTTTTACCGGGAAAAGCTCATCCTGTGTAAAAATATGACGGACATCCTCTCTGCTGTGCCTCATAAAGTTCTTTGTCTTCTTTTGCAAGCCATACTTCCTCAAATGCTCCGGTTCCGCCAATATGGTCTACATGTCCATGCGTCAGTGCCACAGTGACCGGAAGCACAGTAAGTTCTTCACATATTGATTTCAGTGGGATCGTTCCAAATCCGGTATCGATCAATAATGCCCTTTCCCTTCCAGTGAGAAGGTACATATAAGCACTTGCCGTATTACTATATTCTTCTATCAGCCACGTCTGTTCATTTAATTTCTCAATATGGTAATTCATCCTATTCTCCTTGTTCCGGTATCAACAGTTTATCTTTTGTTCCTTCCTCAATCCCTGCAAGAAAAGAAAATGCCGGATCCATCATCTGTTCCCAGTAGAAAATTCATGATCGCCATGTCGCTGCGATACTCATGAGTAATATTTTCCTTTTGTAAAGCATTTTCTAATTTTTCTACCGCATCATATACAAGGCGGTCATCTTTTCCACAACACAGGAACAGCTCCGGTCTGTTATCCACATCTTTTCTCGTCCACTGTGTGCACATATCGCATTCACTGCCATAATAAGCTTCTTTGCTTCCGAAGATTCCCTCGAACTGCTTTCTCGAAAATCCTGGTGCATCTTCTTCGGCAAGCAGCATATAAGCGTCCGATGCCGGGGAAAATGCCACTACTTTTGAAAAAGTGTCACGATATTTAAAGCCATTATATAATGCTCCATATCCCCCCATGGAAATTCCACCGATAAAAAGTGTCTTCCCTTTTTTTGTGGACAGTGGCAGCATCTTTCTGGTTACTTCCACCAGTTCTTTTCCTACATAAGTGCTATAAAATGTCATACGATCCGGCAGATCCTGATAAAACAGATTTTCTCCATCCGGCAGGACGATCGCGATTCCTTTTAACTCGGATTGTCCTCTAAGTCCCAGATAAGTAATAAGTTCTGTCGCCGTTGCGCTGTAACCCGGTAATAAATACAATGTTTTATAAGGTGGCTCCCACTTACCTGCCATGCCATCTGACGGAAGTATTACCTTAATATTGACACCTCTCATTAATGCTTCGATTTATAATCAATCTGTAAAAAGCCATATCCTTATCTCCTTTATAAACTTAATCTGTTTTGCATCCTGTTTCTTTTTCCATGAAGCAGTTCTTATTTAAATATAAGCTGTGCGAAATCATGAATGCACATGCGCCATACGTTCCAATCATGTGCTCCCGGATATACGTTTCGTATCTGATCAATCCCTTTTCATTTAATATTTGATCGTCATGTGCAAAATTCTCCCAGAACGGATCTTTGTCTCCCATTGCCCTGAAATAAACGTCAAATGTTTTATTGAATACTTTGGCATCATCCAAAATTTTCATATGTTCATTCTCACTGGTTCCGCGGTCAACCATGTCAAGCGGGCTTCCCTGAATGATATCTGTCACAAATCCGCTGAATATTCCAAGTGAACTAAAGTACTCCGGATGCTTAAATCCGATAATGCTTGTCTGTAAGGATCCCATGGAAAGACCTGCCATCGCACGCATCTTCTTCGTCCTTCCGACACGGAATTTTTCTCAATATAAGGCATAATATCTGTCAGAAGCTGGTTTTCCAAAAGTTTAAAATCAACGATTCTCTCGCCTTCTTCTGTCACTGTCTGAACCATTCCGTTGCTCATAACGATCACCATTGGAACCGCCTTCTTCTCTGCGATCAGATTATCCAGAATAAAATTCACCTTCCCGGACGCAGTCCAGCCGATCTCATTTTCTCCATGTCCATGCTGAAGATATAATACCGGAAATTCTCTTTCTGTTTCTTCTTCATAGCAATATGGAGTGTATACCATGCAGCTCTCCCACTCTTCGGTAACCTTTGAAAAAAGTATTCCCTGCGGACACTTCCGTGCGGCACATCTTTTACCTGATAAAACTCTTCATTTTTCATCTCAAGTGCTACATAATTATATGGCCGGCTATAACCATAGGTGATTGGAAGCAATGGTGTCACAACTTCTACATCATCAATCTTCAACTGCACATACTGTATTCCTGTCCTGAGAGTGTACTCCATACGCCAGATTCCGTCATCTTCCCTTGATACATGGAAATTCTTCCTCATTCATTGTAAATGTAACATTCTCTGCCTCCGGTGCCTTTACCTGAAGAAAATAATGTTCTCCTTCTTTTTACCAATGCCGGAACCTGTCCTTCCCATGGCAGGACGCGGTCAAAAAACCAAGTTTCTGTTCGTTTATATTATAGTTCATATCAGAGTCCTCTTTTCTATAGTTCAACAGGTCTGCCATTGCTGTGCAGACCTGTTGATGATATACAGTATTTATATTTAAAATTTGAAAATGGCCAAATATTTTACAGTGTTCTTGTCTGTCCGTCCGGTGCTGTTTCTGTAATCACAAATTCGAATGTTTTCAGATCTGCCTTCAGTTTTGCCTGATATCCGTCATTCTCCCATGTAAATTCCATCTTATTTCCATCTGAATTTATCATGATCCTGCTTTCCTTCTCAAATGCAGGACAGGTACTGCGGAAGCGGAGAAGCTCTAACTGTCTTGCTACTACCGGCTTCTTTAATGCCTCTTCCATCTGCTCTGTGGTAAGATTTGTACGGTTGATCTCTTTGTGTCCGCCTGCTCCGGCACGCTTGACTGCCTCATGGTCATTCTTTCCGGCGAATAGATCCAGATACCAGATCTGCGGTTTGCCCGGCATAAATATCTGCAAGGCTCTCGCAAGAAGCATCTTTGCATCGTCTTCCCCAAGTGCACTGTAGTAAGTTGCATTGACCTGATAATACATGTTCTTCTGGCCGTGAAGGTCTTTGACATAGCCGCCTCTTCCGACAACAGTATCGATCAGGTTCTGGATACGTTCTTCTGATAATAATCCCTTTAAGTCAAGAAGTGGGATTCCGTCATGGCATCCTAACATATTGACAGTATGGATGTCTTTTTTCGATCAATTCTTTCTGCCCAGTCGAAAAGATGTTTTCCATCCCCGCTCTCCAGGGCATCGATGATCAGTCCCGGCAGGAAGAAATCATACGTCATATAGCCTTTCTCTGCGATCTGCTCATAATTCTTCTCGCCATAGCTTGCATGGATCTCCGGGAGTAAGGTCAGGTTGTATTTATCTGCCAGTTTCCGTACTTTTTCAAGTAAATCCCAGGTTCCCGGCTCATTTAAGAAATTCTTTCTCCCGGCTCTTTCGGTGCGTAGGCAAATGCATCCAGCCGCACGATCTTAGCTCCATATCCCGCGAGTGTCTTTAAGGTATTGTCGTAAAACTCCCATACGAGCGGGGATTTGATATTTAAGTCCATCTGGCCAAGATAGCGTCTGCCGGCTTCCATATAATCAACGACTTTTTCTTCTCTTCATCCGACATAAATCGGGTCACTTCTGCATTTCCGTCGGCAGCCAGTATCTCTGCCGGTTTCTTTCCTTCTTTGGTCTGTGTATTTAACACTTCCGCAAGCATCACCGATTCTGTATACTGCAGCCCCGCTGCCTGCATCAGATCCTGTGCATCAACCGTGCGGTAGGTCACTTCCGGTAGAAGGTGTTCCAGTATGGGACATCCCTTCCATCCGGGAATCTTACCATCAGGATTGGTAATCCCGGTTTACGGAAAAACATGTCCTTGATATATTTCTGATCCGGCTGGATATAACCATCCTCTGTCATCTCCCCGCAGCCTTCCCAGAACTTATTCCAGTCGATGAAGAAATCACGGTATTCTGATTTATCACCATTTTTTATGATATCCTGGAACTGCTTTGACAGTACCGATGCATGGTTCAAGATAAAATCGAGTTTTAAATCAATCCCAAGTCCTTCTAATTTGTCCAGTGCTTCCCTGGATGCAAGCATTTTATTCAAAGAATAGTCGATCACAGAAAACCTCTGTCTAAGTCTGTATGGAACAGACTTGGCAGTACATAACAGGAAGAAAATACATCCTTCATTTCCGGTTTCTGTAAAAATGCTGCGATATCATCTAACGTGCCGCCCATGCTGTCCGGGTAGGCGTTTAACATTGGTCCGATATTCATGGTTATCTTCCTTCCTCCATCTGCTTACAGTATTCTTCATAGCTTAACAGCTCTCCGCTCTTTGAAATGATGATCTTTGCTTTTGGAGCCTGATGCTCTAACATCGCCTGCTCTAATTCCAGTACCATCATGGTAAATGGGCTGTCTGTTGCACCGTCCCTGTTTCTCGCTCTTCTGTGTGCAAGTGTCTCCTGTGGCGTGCTGTTCAATAAAACAGGGATATCCACACCTTTATAGTTATCGCTGTTTCCGTGTGTCCATTCGATCACGAGAACCTGGATCTTAGAGAAATCTACTTTTCATACCATAATTCTGTATCTTCTCTTCCCATGCGTTTCAGCCAGATCTCATCAGTGCCTGCCTTGAACTCTTTTTACGATCTCTTCTACTTCATCGAATCCGATCTCATTATTTGTTCCGAGGTATCCTTTTAATCCTTCTTTTCCGTTTCTTAAGTAAGACTCATACCAGTCATATTCCTCTGTGTGTTTTGGATTGGCATCATCTCCGTTTTTCTGGAATTCATGGATCACTTCAAAACGTTCTGCTGTAAAGGTACCTTCTTTTACCATTCCTTTAACGCACTCTCACGGAAGGTATGAAGACGCTCTGCATCATTGTATACAGGGATTCTGTGTGGATAATTGTCTCCGGACAGGGTGTAGCTTCCAATTCCTGCCTCTTTTAAATAGAAAGATAATAAAGAAGCGATCTCTGATTTTCCAACTCCGGAACCTCCGCAGACCGTGATCACTACTTTGCCTGTCCCGGATTTTTCAGAAGCTTCCTCTAACATTGGCAGTAATTCTTTGAAAATGACATTTGCTTTCTGCACATGTCCTTCGCCAATCTCTACTTTGTCTCCGGCATATCACCGTGTGCGATATTTTCCGGGATCACTGGTGGCTGCCAGTCTGTCATGTTTTTGTGATTTCTGCAATTGATTTCATCCTTAATCGTCTCCTTTATCTTTTTAAGCTTATCTGTTCTAATGATACATTATAATAATTTTGCTTTCTACTCAATGAGCCATTGGATTGCCGGCTCTAAATATTCATTCCAGAACTTCCAGTCATGAATTCCTGTGCTTTCTTTGTATGTAAAATCCACTTTGTTTTTCAAAAGGAAATCACGGAACTCATGATTTTCATTCAGTAAGAAATCTTCAGATCCGCAAGCCATGAAAATCGGCTGGATCTTCTCCTCTTTTTTCAGCCTTTCTGTCACGAGATATTCCGGATTGTTTTCGCTCTCATCCAATTTATCCAGATCACCGAAAATCTGTGTATAGTAGTCATAATCTGCAATATCGTTGTGGCTTCCCGGCTTCATCCCTTTGATTCCGTTCACGATCAGGGCTGAGGACAAGCCAAACATTTTTCCGAAATATTCCGGATATTTTAATGCTGTATGAATTGCTCCAAATCCACCCATGGACAATCCACCGATAAAGTTGTCTTCCGGCTTATCTGACAGTCCGAATGTCTTCTGGCAATATGCCGGAAGCTCTACTGCTGTAAATGTCTCGTATCCACGTCCGGTTCCTTTTCCGTTTAAGTAGAAACTGTTCTCACCAGCCGGCATTACAACTGCAAGGTTGTATTTTAAAGCCAGCTCCTGAATTAAGCTTCCTGTAAGCCAGTCCTGTGTACTTCCCGAAAAACCATGTAAAAGATATAAGGTTTTCATCGGTCTGTCATAATTTGAATTACCAGCCAACATCTCCGGTGGTGCATCGTTCGGTAATATAATATGAAATGTAATAATTCTGCTGAGTGCCTGTGAAAAAGTATTCACCTGTAATAATGCCATGATCGTTTACCTCGCATTTATTTTTTTCAAGTTTAATTTTCTTCTCATGAGTAAAATTTATGAGATTTTAGCTCTGTTTTCTGTTGGCTGTATTAAGAAAGATGTTTCTTATTCCATTCCAAGCAGGTGAAATACACCTTGCCACTTCTTACGCTGATTATATTGAAAAACACTATCAGGAAGATATATCTCTTACAGATGTTGCAGAACATTTTCAGTATACCTCCAGCTATTTTTCGAGACATTTTAAGGAAACACTCGGTGTAAATTTTCTTTCTTATCTGAGCATTGTCCGCGTCGGGCATGCTGCTGAACAGCTTGCAAATGGTCAGGAAAATCTGACAACATGTGCCTTTGATAATGGTTTTCTTAACATAAAATCTTTTATCAACACATTCAAAAAATGTATGGCTGCACTCGGGGTTTTTCTTACTTCTCTAAAAGATTAGCCCTTTACACTGCCTGCCACAACACCTTCAATAATATACTTCTGTCCTAACAGATAAAATGCAAGCACTGGTAAAATGCTTAACAACAAACCTGCCATCATCGGAGCATACTCGGCTGTATATGATTTGTAAGGAATGTCTTGATTGCAATTGCCAGTGTTTTTGTTTCTTGTTTTGTCAGGAACAAACTTGACATAAGGAAGTCATTCCATACTCCCCATCGCAACGAATACCGTAACTGTAATAATAATTGGTTTTTAATAATGGCATAATAATACTGAAAAATGTTCTTGTAAAACTACAGCCATCTATTTTGCTGCCTCATCCAATTCTTCCGGTATACCTTCCGCAAATCCCTTATACAAAAAATACAGCAAAAGGAAGATTTAATCCTACCGCTATATATGCAACCATCATCAGATTATTGGAAAATCCAAGTTGTCCCGCATAGATTTTAACCAATGGAATCATATACACCTGGAATGGAGCGACCATTGATGCTAAAAATGCTGCCGAATATAACTTTATTAATTTTCCATTTTTTTCCGTGCAAAGAAATATCTGTCATAGATCCAATGAGCATGTTTGCAACTGACGCAACAGTGATAGCAGCTGTATTTCTAAGAGCCGACCAGAAATTCATTCGCTGAATTGCAGTTTTTAAAAATTTTCAATATTGAACTCTTTCGGTAATGAGAATGGGGCTGTAATAAATTCGTTCGTCGTTTAAATGAATTTATTACAAGTACAAAAAAGGTACCATAAAGAAAATTAATATTATAAATGTGATTAAAAAAAAAAAACCACTCTTTTTCTTGTCTTTGCCATTATTTTTCATCCCCTCTCTTAGTAAAGTAAACCTGTAACAGAGAAATTGTTGCAACGATCACAAATAATACAATTGCCTGAGCTCTGTCCTTTTCCGAATTCCATACTTGTAAATGCAGTCTGATAAATTTTATAGGCAATTAATTCTGTGGACTTATATGGTCCTCCTGCTGTCAGTGATAAGTTCATATCAAATGACATAAAGGTTCTTGAAATAGATAAGAAAATACAAATTGCTGTCGTATTGCGGATTAATGGCAATTTACTTTCATAATCGTCTGCCATCCGGTTGCACCGTCTACACGTGCAGCCTCGATCAGCTCTTTTGGAACATTGGTTAAACCTGCAATATAAATTACCATAAGATAACCACTCATCTGCCAGGAACTTACGATAATTAATGCGATCAATGCCCTTGTAGGATGTGTCAGCGGGATGTAGACATCCATTCGACACCCATACTCTTTCCAACTGCTGTTAATACATAAAGAGAATATAAAGTTCCAAATATATCAAGTATAATTCCACCAATGATATTCGGGGTGAAGAAACCGGTACGGAACAATCCCTGACCTTTAATTCCACTAGTTACAGCCAATGCAGGGCAAATCCAACAATATTACTTGCCAATACTGTAAAGAATGCATAAATTACCGTTTTCACAAATGATGACACAAATGTTGCATCTTTGAATACATCTATATAATTCTGTAAGCCAACATAATTAATATGCATTGCTAATCCATTCCAGTCTGTAAATGTGATCCAGATCCCATAAATAAACGGTATAATCACTACTGACATCCAGATAAATAGTGCTGGGAATCCAAAACCGGCAAACTGAAGAACATTGATCAATTTTTTGTTTTTTTTTTTCGTCATGTCTTTCTCCTTAAAAAGAAATGTGGGAAGTAATCCCTCCCCACATCTGATTCTATGTTTATTATCTTGCTTCTGTTTCTGCCAGTAAGCATCTATTTCTGATGCCAGTGTTTCTCTGTCACATGCACCTGCAAGATATTCACACATATATGCTCCACATTCATACCAGATATCAGATGGACATATTTGGTGTACCATAGAAATCATAGGTAAGTCCTTTAGAAATATAACCAGCTGTTGATAATCCAAGCGGGCTTTCAATTGTCACGTCAGCATTTTTATAAGGAAGTGCCTCGCATGTCTTAGCCATTTTGTTCTGCTGTCGCATCAAGTAAGATATTCAATAAATTTTACTCCTGCTTCCTGCTGTTCTTCAGTATTCTGGCTTGCATCTACACAATATCCCTTGGCATAAGATGTCGGAATGCTCTGGTTAATCACATCTGATGCATCATCACTGTGTGGAATCGGTAATAATCCGAATTCAGCTCCATCCTCTACAACATCTGCAAGATATGTCCATGCCCAGTCACCCATAAACCATGTACCGCATGCTTTTTGTCGCAAGTGCACGTGCATCCCATATTTACATCACCAACTAACGGATCTGCTTTATTATAATTGTATTCAGCAAGAAGATCGAATGTATCCATATAACCATTAAATACATCATTGTCAATTTCTTTTGTTTCACCACTGATAATACTATTTACATAAGCAACTCTTTCTCGTCTGTTGAACCAAGTGCAGCACCATATGTCTGGCAAAGATAATGTGCTCCTATTGACCAGTTAACTTTTGTAATACAGGTTGCTGCTACTCGGTTGCTTCAATCTTATCAAATAAATCTTTCAGATCTGATCTTGTTTTAATCGTAGATGGATCAAAATCACCACCTACTGCTGCATCGCATACTGCTTTGTTATATAAAATACCAATACCTGCTGCAGTGTGTACTGCATATATTTTTCCATCAAATGTCATTGTTGTAAGTGCTGATTCTTCAATGTTATCTATTAAAAGGTTCGTTTGTAAGATCTCTCATTCGTTCCTGATTCTCATAGATGTTAATCGGATCCATAGGGATACTGTTGGTCCTTCATTACTTGAATATAAAGCCATCCACTGCTGTAACTGATCGTCTCCTGCTGCAATATACTCAACTGTGATTCTGGATTCTTTTCCTCGAAATCAGCAATTAATTCCGGAACATATCATCCTTTCCTGTTTCAGTTGTATAAAACAGAAATAGATACGTTTCCAACCTCTGCACCACTGTCTTACCGGCTTCTGTGGAAGATGCATTTGTATTTGCCTCACTGTTTCCGCATCCGGCAAACATCGTTGCTACCATTGCTCCAACAAGCATTAAACTAAAAAGCCAGAACCAGCCAAACCTTTAAGATATCTGTTATTCCGTCTTCTCGCATATCAGCATCATATTTTAATGTAGTAATCTGCTGCAATGCTTCCTCTGCCAGAAGGTTAAGATCCTCTTCTTCCAGATTCTTTTCCCATTTTAATTCGAAAAGAATACCCGGATATCGTTTCTCTCTGGGAATCATACATATATCATATCTTCCATCACCTGATTCTCTGTTCGATTTAATCTTATACTGATTGTCCATCAAGGCTATCAACCCCAGCATTAGGCCATGATAAAATCCTTCTGCTCCGCCGTCATAAAAACTTATGGATTTATCCAGATATTCCGCCACAGCGCTTTGTAATTTCTTATGGTCATTTGCGTAAAGGCTTTCTGCGATTTTATTTGCAGTAGTTCTTGTGATAATGCCTTTCTGTAAAAAAATGTGACAGGATTTCACTCTTGTAAACTGATGCAATCTCTTTATTTGGGATAGTTACCTCACACAGATAGGAGCCGTCTGCCTGCAAATCTTTTTTCTGTGTTTTCAGATATCCTGCAACCAGCAACAGACTATAGATGTTTGCCGGATCTTCTGCAAGCGATCTGTATACAACATTCTGGTCTATTCTCGCAATAACACTCTCACCTTGTAATAAGATATGCAGTTTTTCCACAATATCATCTGTTGCAGCATTCATAATTTCTTCGAATATCTCATTTTTTCCTGTGTTTACCCAGTATGCCTGCGGGATGCATCCTTTTGAGATGTAATTGATCACTGACCATGGATTATAGATTTCTTCATTCCCGAATAAATATCCATCGTACCAGTCTCTGAGCTCATTTTCTTTTTCTGACATACCATAATACGCAAGCAGTTTCTCTATTTCTTTCTCTGTAAAACCAAAAAAAACTGTCGTATTCTTCATCCATCACAGTATTTACTGAAAGGTTATTCAGTCCACTGAAAATACTCTCCTGTGCGATCCGCAGAATTCCTGTCAAAAATCCATAAGACAAGTTCTTGTTATCTTTAAATGCACCAGAGAAAAAAATTCTCATAAATCCGATAATTTCATCGTAGAAATCTTTTGAATATCCCTCCTGAATAGGTGTATCATATTCATCGATAATGATAATCGGAGCCTTACCATAATGGACTGTAAGCATTTTAGATAACCGCTCAAGTGCAGACGTAAGCTCCACATCATTTGCCAGAGCTCCTAAGATCTTCTCGAAATATTCTCTTTCATACTGAGAGATCCTGTCACTGCTCAGTAATTCCTGATGCCTCCCATATTCTTCCTGAAGTAATCCTCGGATTTTGCCTATGGTTGCTTCCCACGTATCGAATTTTACATCTTTGAAGGTTAAGAAAATAACCGGATATTTTCCCTGATGTCTGCGATATTTTTCGCCACATTTCCAAATTGCTTTATCCGTGAAATACTTGCTGGTATCATCCTCTGATATTTCAAAAATACTCTCAACATATCCATATTTAAAGTTTTTCCAAATCTTCTTGGTCTGGTAAATAAGGATACTAATGGTTTTCTGTCCAAAAACTCTTTGATCAGCAGCGTCTTATCAACATAATAATACTCCGATTGTGCACGTACATAATCCGAAATTCCTACTGGCAGTGTTTTTTCTCTTTTCCTGTCTTTTTTCTGCTATATTTCCCGGTTGATATTCTTCCATCCAGAGGTTTTTCTGCATCGTCAGGAATTAACCAGGTTCTTTTTTCTTTTACTGCTCCCTGAATTCTTCCGTTTTTACACATTGCATTTACTGTACGAGGCGTAACATTCCACTCTAACGCCTTTTCACTGCATGTTTTCATCAAAACCACCTCCGTTTATTTGTAATTTTCCAATTCTTTATACGTAAATTATACTATTTAAAACGTAAAATATCAATTCCATTCGATATTTTGCGTTTGAAATTAACATTTTACGTTTATATTTCAACCTTATAACCAATTTCATTTTATAAATCATCTAATGTAGAAAAGCCAGCAAAAAGATCTACTCAATCTTTTTGCTGACTTTCATTCTAATCCCGACGCTAAAAATATTACTTTCTGTACCTGATATTCTATTTACTCAAATTTATAGATATCTCCACTCGGCACATAATGCACCGGCACCGCATTCCCTGATCACTTCCTAGGAATCCAGTCCGCGGCATACTTCATTCCAAGCTCCTCCAGATTGAAATGTCCTACATTGAATGCTGCTTTCACTTTTCCGAGCTGTACTGCATCTCTGATATAAGACATCACAGTCCAGTCGATTGTCTCTCCCGGAATGATTGCATCCACATCTTCCTCTTCCATTATACGGATCACTTCGGTTGCATACTCCTTACAGAAGCCATCTCCGGTTGTTGGCTGATGTTCAAATATATTCGGCAGTAAGTGTCCGACCATCGCAACTTTCTTAAGCTTATCCTTCGATTTCCAATATAGCGGATTCCGTTTAAACACATCTTCTCTTTCAATAATGCATTCATCTTTTCCACTGTCATATCCGGAAACTCAAAGTACATTGTCATTCCTTCTGTATCTGCATTTACACGATATTGTTCCCATCCAAGATATTTGATCACTCCAGTGAAAATACCATCTGGATTGTGTGCATGTGTATGGTCATGATCTCTCCAGACCGCAATTCCATACTGATCTAAAAGTGCTTTTTTCTCCTCATAGATCTTGTTCTCAAATCCCGCTCTCCAGTCCGGATAATCCGGTGTAGAATAATAGGATGGTTCATGTACATATAAAAGATTGCATCCTAACGCTGCTGCCTTTTAATTACTTCCACAGTTGGTACAAGTGCTGATACAATGCCTGTACATTCGTCGTCCGGATTTCCTGATTTGAAACCGTCGCATCCATCATAGGATGCATCGAATTTTGGATGGTACTCTAAAATTTTGTCTGTAATTTCTCTGATTGTCATATTTTTTTCCTCCTATACAATATAAGTAAACGGTTCTTCCGCATCCACAAAGGTAACCGGAAGATCTTCTGTGATACTCTTAAGCCATGCTGGAAGATGTTTCATGCCCCACTCTTCACTCCGTTCATGCCCGAGCACTAACATACCTTTTTTCATGCCAAGCTGTGCTGCATCCCTTACATAAGCAGAAAGTGTCCACTCTGTGATATCTCCGCAGATCACAACATCAATATTTTCTGCATGCATATGACGCATCGGAAGATTCTCCTGTCCAAGTCCAAGACTTCCGCCTCCGACCAACGCACTGACTCGTTTTACCGGCATCTTTGGATCACCAACAAGCTGTACCACCTTCATATCCAGCTCTTTCTGGAAAAAATGTGCCAGCTCCTCCAGGGTTGTTTCCAAGCTCATAAACTGCTCCAAACCATCCAAGGTCACCGTCACATTTTACACGGTATTTTCCCCAATCTAATTCTTCATCAAAACCACGGTAAATACCGTCATCTACATCCATATGCATATGGTCGTGAAAACGCCAGATCGCGATCTGATGCTCCTTGATCAGCTTTTTCTTTTCCAGATAAACCGGATCATCAGAAAGCCATTCTGTATCATCTGCCCCTGAAAACCAGGTTGGCTCATGTGTGCTAATAAAATTTGCTCCCAGGTCGATTGCCTGTCTGATCACATCAACGGTTGCCATAAAAGTCGAAACAACTCCCTTTACTTCCATGTCCTAGCTTCCCGTCATCAGATGATCGCATGTCTTTTCTTCCGGAAGCGGTGTCACGCCGGTCTTCTCGCTAATCTTATTTACTAACTCTCTTACTGTCATATTCTTTTCTCCTAAAAAGCAGCCCACGCAGAAGAAATATGCACACGAACACGAACTACTATTTCTTCTGTGCAGACTGTCTACACTTCTCTATGAAATTAACCCTTTACGGCTCCGACAACAACACCCTTTACCAGATATTTCTGTACAAAAGGATAGATCAGCATAATCGGAAGAATTCCGATCACTGCCATGGCCATTCGGATAGATGTTCCCGGCAAGTCGATCGCACCTGTTCCGATCAGGGCTGCATTCGAGCTGGAACGCATTGCCTGAATATTATTCATGATCTTCATTAACAACTGCTGGATACTATACAGCTTTTCATTGCTGATATAATACAGACCGTTTGTCCAGTCATTCCAGTAGCAGATACCTGTAAACAAACTGATCGTTGCTACGGTTGGAACCGCTAACGGAAGCATGACTTTAAAGAAGATTTTCAGTTCAGATGCACCATCTAACTGTGCTGCCTCGATCAAAGAATCCGGCACACTGTTCTGATAATAGTTTTTTTACAAGAATAACATTAAATGCACTTACCAGATAGTTCGGAATGATCAATGCCCAGATCGTATTTTTGATATGGAAAAATTTTGTCCACATAATGTAAGACGGTACAATACCACCATTAAATAACATTGTAAAAAATACGAAAAAATGCCAGTGCGTTACGATACTTGAAAGATTTTCTCGACATTGGATATGCGAGCATGGTTGTGATAATTACGCTTAATGCGGTACCAACAAAGGTTACCAGGGAAAGAAACTCCATAAGATCTTAAGATCATAATACTCTGCTTTACCATGTAATAATAAGCATCTAAGCTCCACTGTTCCGGCCAGTAAGTATATCCGTTTCGGATCAGGGATGACTCCGCCGAAAATGATGCAATGACAATCAACAGGATTGGCAGCATTGCAATGATGACTAATATGGTAAGGATGATCGTTGCCACCCGGTTAAAGCTTTTACTTTCGGTCATATCTCTGCCCCCCTAGAATAATGCGTTTTCAGAATCTACTTTACGTACGATGCCATTTGCGATCAATACAAGAGCAAATCCCACTAATGACTGATAGAGTCCGGCTGCTGCTGACATACCAACATCATTTAATTCCATCAATCCACGGTATACGTAGGTATCAATGGTCTGCGTTACATTAAATAATGCTCCTGAGTTCTGTGGTACCTGATAGAACAGACCAAAGTCAGAGTAGAAAATTCTTCCAATCGACATTAAGGTCAATGTGATAACCGTCGGTTTTAACATTGGCAGCGTAATTCTGAAAATCTGCTGCATTTTGGTTTGCACCATCAATCGCTGCGGCTTCATAAATAGATTTATCAATACCTGAAATACTTGCCATATAAACAATTGACTGATATCCCATGTTCTTCCAGAGATTTACGATGATAATAATTGCCGGCCATGCTCCGGTGTAGGAATACCATGATACCGGGTCTAATCCAAGTCCTGCAAGGATTGTTTTATTGATAAATCCGGTATCCGCATTTAAAAATGCATAGGCTATAAATCCAATAACGACCCAGGATAACAGGTTCGGCAAAAGCAATGCTGCCCCTGGAAAAATTTAACGCGTGTTTTTTCCAAGTTCACATCATCACAGCAATTGCAATTGCAACGATCGTTCCGATAATAATGAAAGCCACATTATATAAAATTGTGTTTCTGGTCATAATCCAAGCATCTTTGGTCTTGAACAAAAACTGGAAATTCTGAAGACCGCACCAGTCACTTCCGAATACACCTTTTCTAAGACTATAATTCTTAAATGCCAGGAAAATACCAAACATTGGTATATAATTATTGATCAGTAAGTAGACGATTCCCGGCAGTGCAATCATAAAGAGCGGCAGATTTTTAAATTTTCTTTTTTTGCTTTTTGCAATTGCCTTTTCCATTCTATTCTCCATTTCTGTAGAACTGCCGCATTTTCATGCGGCAGCCTTTTGATATCTGTGAAACCGTGTCACTCTGTTTTATTTCTGCTGTGCAACCCAAGCATCTAACTGCTCCTGTTTTGCATTTAAAATATCCTGGTATCCGGCATCATCCAATGCTTTTACAAATTTTTCAATTTCTGTATCCGGATCTAAGCTTCCGCAGTTTAATCCCGGCATATACTGTTTGATAACATTGTTTACTGCGGTGTACTGTGTCTTCACACTGCTGGAATCAAAGGTGAAGCCCATTGCAGGAGATGTCTTTGCAATCTTGTTCTGCTCTAATTCCCAGTCAAGAGATGCCGTATCAGATCCTTCTAGGCAGTACATTAAGAAATAATTTCCTAATGTTCCACAGCTTAACTGTGCTGTATATGGTACGGTTGTAGAATCTTCTCCTTCTGGATAAGAAACAGTTCCATCATCGTTTTTCACATAGTCTCTTCCCTCAATACCATAGATCAGTAAGTTGATTACATCCGCATCTGTATAAGTAAGGTTTAAGAACTTCATAGCAGCTTCCGGAACATCTGTTGTGGAAGAGATCATCCAGCTTACCATATTAACATCACCAGTGGAAAGATATGCATCGCCGATCATTTTTGCCCCGATCGGATATCCGCCGCACTGAGCCTCTAAGGATCTTTGCTGTGTCAGCTTCGGATAGCTATATCTTTGCGATGTAGCAGAAGTAGTTACCGGAACTCATTGTCTCTCTTCTTGCTGCACTTGTCGTTGTTCTTTGCATCCTGCATTACAAGACCATCATTGTACCAGCTTCTTACTAACTCACATCTCTCTTTATAGATATCTGTAGAATATAAATCTGTTACCGTAAGGTCATCACCCATTAACACACCTGTTGGAGAATACATAGAATCTGTCAGGAAATCAACATCTCCCCAAGTAACATCTAAACCGATACGGCCTGGTTCTACTGGTGCAAGCGGGATCATATCCGGATAAGCTTCCTTCACCTGTTTTAAAATATCAGTAACATCTTCAATGGAATTAACAGAACTCATATCCAGTCCAAGCTCATCTGCGATATCCTGTCTGTAGATAACCATTGGTGTTAATGCGATTGGTTTTAAAGTCGGTGTACCGTAAATTGTTCCGTCGGCTGTGCAGGCTGCAAGCCAGTCCTCTCCGATCGCATCTACAATTCCCTGTCCATACTGATCTAATAAATCATTTAACTCATATGTCATATCAGTAGATACATAATTATTAAAATCACCAAGGGATTCATAAATATCGATTTTTTCTCCGCCCTGTAAAGCAAGACTTACTTTGCTCGGATAATCTGCAAATGCGATCGGTTCTAACGTAACCTCCACACCGATCTTCTCTCTTGTGATCTTATTGATTTCCTCTTCTACAACATCTAAGTCTTCCTCTGTCGGGATATTATTAAATGTACTGTATGCATAAGTAACCTGCTCATAATCTCCGTCTGCTTTTTGTGCTTCCAGTCTCAGTTCCTGCTTTGCAGATCCGTTAGAATCTGAGCTTCCTCCACATGCAGTAAGACCTACTGTCATTGCAGCTATTAATAAAGCTGCCAGAACTCTTTTTGTTTTTCATCTGAAAAACCCTCCTCTTTTTTTTTTGATAGTATCAATTTATCAGATTTATCTCGTTCTTTCTTTCAAAAAAAGGATACATACTTTCAAAAAAAAAGAGAACCAAATCTGATTCTCTATTTTTGCAATATTGATTTGGCGACACGCCTGTATATTTTTAAATATCGTAGAAAAATAAGTAAAATTGTCAAATCCTACTGTTTCTGCCACATCACTCACACGCTCACCGCGCTCTAACATTCTTTTCGCCTCATCAATCCTGTATTCTGTTATCGTATCTTTGATTGTTCTACCAGTTAATTTCTTATAAGTCTTTGATAAATATTCCGGTGCCAGATAAAACTGTTCTGCAATCTCAGTTCTTCCAATATTTTCTCTGTAATGCTCCCTGATATATTGATCAACCTTCTCGTTGAGACTATAATTCTTTTGGACACTTTCCTCATATTGGAAAGTACAGTCAATCAGATAATTTGTCCACCTTATCATATCCAATACAGATTGCGAAGCTTTCTGACCCTAACTGATTTAAGTTATCATCCACAAATAAACCTGATATCTGAATCTCTTTTTTTCCAAAATAAGTATAAACCGCCTGAAGAATTTCCTCTTTCCCTCTGGATAAAACCCGATCACTTAAAGTCTTATCATAAATCCTTTCATGTAGCATTGCTTTCATATAACTTAAAATTTCTAATTTTTTCTTTTCGGATAAAAATTGTTCTATTTTATCAACCTCAAAAACATTTTTAATGTTTTGCTGAATTTCTCTTTGCGTCATCCTCCTGAAAATAACTGCCATAAAATGCAACATTCCTTTCAATCAGATTCTGCTGCCGGTGGAATGTTTTATAAAAATTTTCTATCTTACAAGGCTTTCCTACACACATGGTAATTTCAGATGAAAATATTTTTTAAAAACTGTGTGTAATAATTTGCAACACTGTTTTAATTCTTCACTGTCTTTTTTCTGGCAAACCGGCGCAACAATATAATAATTATCATAGTCCATTGACACAACCGAGCTATTATCAGGACATCCGCAAAAAAATCTCTGAATGAATATTCTCAACTACGAAAAGCATTAGATCCGGGCTCATTTTTGCTCGGTTTTTTGATTTCTGTTATCTTGGAAACAATCAGATTATAATCTGTTCTACGTTAATCTGCAATTTACGGTTTTCGATTTCATTCTTTATAATCTCGTTTTTCCCTGCAATATGTCCCGATAATATTTCACTCCAGAAAGCAACCTGAACATGATTCTGGTTCTCCTTTAACCATTTTCCATACTCACTGTTTTCCTGTAATTTTTGAGTTTCCATGCGTTTTAAAATAATCTTCTTTAAAGCTGCCTCCATAACGTTCACATCAAAAGGCTTTAATAAATACTCACATGCCTGATACTTAATTGCATTGGATGCATAGTCAAAACTCTCATGACAGGTCAAAAGCAGAAAATCTCCCGGAAGCTCTTCTCTCCGAAACCACTCCAGCAAATCGATTCCAGATCCCTGTGGCATCTCAATATCACTGATTACAATATCAATATTATGTTCTTTTAAAATCTCTTTTGCCAGCTGGATATTATAAGCTGTAAATATATCTGAAAAACCAAGTTCTTTCCACTTTACTGAATTTTTAATGACATCCACCGTTGCCATATCGTCATCTACAATTAAAACCTGCATTTGCACAATCCTCTTTTGTAATCTTATTAATCCATTTTTATCTGTTTCTGTTCTTTCATTTCCTGTACTGCATGCGCTGGTATCCGGAATGTATTTTTACATCCATGTGGTTCAATATTACTGATTGTAAATAATCCTTCACGCTCATACATAAGTTCCATCATCCGTTTCACACTCTTTAAACCTACACGCTCCCCTGTCTTTGAAATCGTATTTTCCTGATTTTCAAAAAATTGAGTACTTCTTTAGGATATCCGGCTCCATCATCTTCTACCTCAACATAAAGCATCTCCTCGCCATTTACATCCGCTTTTGATGCTTTGATTAGAATCGTAAGCATCTGATTGATATTTACTGCATACTTATACTCATTTTCTATGATTGTATGGATAATCATCTGTGGAATCTTCCACTCTCTCACTTCCGGATTAATGTCTATATAGTAAAACACGCATCCCGGATATTTCAACTCCTGCATTTCAAAATAATTCTCTACATGTGTTACTTCTTCCTGCAGTGACACTGTATGCAAACCTGCACGGAACATATAGCGTATGTTCTTTGACAGCGCACTGATATAGCTTTCAATTTCTTTATTATTTTTCCCTGCTGGCTCAAACTTGAGATTGTGGTCATTGCATTCAGGAAGAAATGTGGTCTTATCTGAAGTTTTATGCATTTAAGTTCTGTTTCCTGCAGATCTATCTGTTTTTCGTAGCTTTGGTTTTTAACTTCATGATCTCATCCATCAGACGGTTAAACGCATCTTTTAATACAGTAAATTCATTGCTTTCAAATTCTTTTGTAATACGATATCCTCGATTTCCAGTCTGCATCTGTTCCATGTTTCTCTGCATATGTCCCATTGGTGCAAGCCTTTCTCTTCGCAAAAGTTAATAAAAAAACACTGAAAAGCCTGCCAGTATCAGTATTACGAATAATACTAATATCATGTTCCACCGGATTTGTCCAACAACCTGAGACTTACTTACATACGCCGATAACTGCAATTTCCCATCGGCAAGTGTATAATCATTCTTATACACACCGAGACTTTGAGGTGTCGCCTGTAATTCTTTCCCAATTTCACAGGTAAATTCCTGTTTTCCACATCCACCCCATACCTTTTCTTTGCTCATCTTTCAATAATATAAAAATTTTCTGCAAATTCTTTTTCGTTACATTGTCCATAAAATGATCAACAGAAATGAAAATACCGGCTGATCTTCCCTGCCATACATACATCTTGGACACATAATTCTGCAATCCAATCCGCACAATCATCCACTCTGCTTTTGCACTACCTTCCTTTGCTCTCTCCAAGGCATATTGACGTAAATCTTCACGTTCCTGATAAGCCATATCGCTATTCTCATAATCCAGACAGCTTCCATATGTACTATCTCCAATCACAACGGCATCCACATACTGATCGTAAGTAATCTGCTCCTGTATAATTTTTTATCTCTATGGAAGCATAATATCGTTCTGATTCTTTTTCGCTCTGAAGCATATCATAATCATTATTTTTATAAATCAAACGCTCTAACAGCATGTCTGCATTCTCAAGTTTATTCTCAAGTTCTTTTCCATATAACTGAAGCAGATTTCTGCTACTTGTCTGCATGTTTTCCAAAACTGTGTAATATGAGACACAAATATAGGTAACAATTACAATTCCAAGCAATGCACTTTGAATTACAAACATATGGATTGTCTGACTAACTAACGATTTATTTTTATTCTTTTTCTTCATATTGTGCCTCATTGCAATCTAATCTTTGTTTTTCTTTTCGAATCCGATTAACTTCAGTTCCTATCATACCTTTTTTTATGTTTTCTGAAAAGAATTTTTAACTGAACAAACTTCTCCAACCTGCCGATATATAAATTATCGAAACAAGTAGTCAAATTTATTTCACGGAGGAAATAAAGATGAACTTAACCGTAAGCAATTATTTGGGCGGAACGATGAATGGATTCTCCACTGCCACGATCAACACAAGAAACACTGGAATTTCCAAAAGCAGTTCCTTTAGCACAAGGAAGTCAACCAAAAAATCTCTTAATTATAATGCAAAACAAATCTCCTCACAGCTTATCCGCGCCACAAAGTCGCGGACTGCCGCTGCGGTTCTCACCAAGGCAAAAAAGTACAGTCAATAATTTACAGCACTGCCTCGGAACCGGGGAATATGATGACAGTGAGGTACAGATTGCCCTCGCACACGCAAAAAGAATGGTAAAATGCGCCCAGTCCAAGGTGTCTAATCTGAAACAGGAAGAAAATTTACAGCGGAAATATGAACGTGAAAAATCAGCAAAAGAAATGCAGCAGAAGTCCGAAGTGAAACGCCGCGTCCACCAGAAAGAAAATAATCTGAAACAAAAAGATGGCGACAGAGGAGATTCAGCAGGTACAGAAAGAGAAATCAAGACGTCAGGAAATCATCCGCAAACGCCGTATGCACCGCAATGAAGAGCGCAGCAACATCAACGAAGCGGATATGAAATATCTGCAAAATACTATGGATTACAAACACGGCGGTATTTCCACTGCAGCCGGTGCAGCAACCGTCGATCTGTCTTATGTCGGACTGCAGATGAGTGAATTACAGCAGATGGAAGCACAAACGGAAGCTCAGATGAATGCCGAGTTAAATGCCACCGCCGATGCAGGCACTGTAGATACAGCCACCTGCGACAGTGGCTCATCTGCCGCAGCAGCCTCTTTCAATGGAAGCGTCAGCTCTGGAAGTGTTCTATAATTTCACCATGGGAAAATATTTTTAGAATCCCATCTTCGTAGCTCACGAAGAAAATAATATTTGTTTATATCGTTTTTCTTTTCATTTACGCTGTGAATGACTTGTGAGAGGACGCTTATACATGCCCGATCAACGTTATGAATCGCACCACAAAATCTGCAATTTACGTTATGGAACTTTGGTTGGCTTTGATTTCTGCCGCTCGTATTCTGGATTGACGGATTTTCACAATCTGGATATTGCATGCCACACAGTCTTGGCTTAATAAAAAATAGAACTGATTTGTTTTCAGGATTTTGGGAGCGGCCGGTTCTTAGAAAGCAGACATTGCGATTTCAAAAGCCAATGTCAATTGGATTTTGAAATCACGATGGATGCTTTCTTAGTACCGCTGCCAGCAACAACAAGCGGAAGCGTTCCTGAAAACAAACAGTTCTATTTTTTATGTTTATAAATACTTTATAGGCATGCAATTAACATAACCTACGACAATCCGTAACACCACCTACAAGCGGCAGTTCAAAACCTAAACTCTGGTTTACTCTCTACTTAAATTCCGGTACTGCAGTGGTGTCATCTCAAATGTTTTCTTAAAGGTTCTGTTAAAATGCTCCACATTCTGATAACCAACCGCATAGGAAATATTCTCAACTGTCATGTTGCCATTTTTCAACAACGTCTTGGCACGTTTCATTCTGGTGTGTGCAACGTGTTCTCCAAATGTTTTACCGGATTTATCTTTAATATATTTGGAAATGTATGGTTCTGACAGATGGAATTGTTCTGCCATATTCTCTAATGTTACAGTCTGATAATTTGTCTGGATATAATTTAACATGGAAACCAGACGGTCATCCTGATGATTGTCATCTTTGGTCATCTCCGGCAGCTTGTTGACCGCTACCACAAGCGCATGGATAGACGCCTTGATGATATCCTCATCCATGCCTGCGCCCCAGTAATTCTTTCCGTCGTGGGTGATACCAACATAAGCCATCGCCTTGGAGGAGGAACCGTGGGACAATGCATGCTCCTCATAAGTGGACAGTTCATAAGTAATTCCAAAATACTGCTTAATCGTGTTACTGATCGCATCCAGACGTCCATTACCATTGGCATCTACAATCGTCTTTTTTCTCTCCATACTGAATCGTTGCCTCTGCCATAATGCCATCATCCTGACGGAAATGACACTCGGAAATCTGGAAGTATGGAGTATAATGAATGTAATTGTCCTCGAAAATCTCGTAAACCCACTGTGGAGACAACTCTTTGTGTTCCTCGTCGGATACCTGTTTCACAGCGTAACCAACTTCCTCGCGCATCTTCTCCGGCACGGAAATAGAAAAGTTCTGTTTCAGTATGTAACTGATTCCACCCTTACCGGACTGGCTGTTGATACGAATAACATCGGAATCGTACGTTCTGCCAACATCCACCGGATCGATTGGAAGATATGGAACTGTCCATGTGTTAAGCTTCTTCTCTTCTCTCCACGCCATACCTTTGGCGATCGCATCCTGATGAGAACCGGAAAATGCAGAGAATACCAGATTACCAGCATACGGCTGACGGTCATTTACCTGCATTCTGGTCAGACGCTCATACACTTCGCGGATATGTGGCATATTGGAAAAATCGAGCTGCGGATCAATTCCATAGGAATACATGTTCATTGCGACTGTGATGATATCCACGTTACCGGTACGCTCTCCGTTTCCAAATAATGTTCCCTCAATCCGGTCTGCTCCCGCAAGCAGTCCAAGCTCTGCATCGCTGACACCGCATCCTCTGTCGTTGTGTGGATGAAGGCTTAAAACAACATTGTCACGATATTTCAAATTTTTACTTACATACTCGATCTGGGTTGCGAACACATGCGGCATTGCGGTTTCTACAGTAGCCGGAATGTTGATGATCGCCTTGTTCTGTGCAGATGGCTGCCATACATCAAGTACCGCATTACATACTTCCACTGCATAATCCACTTCTGTGCCATGGAAACTTTCAGGACTATACTCGAAAGAGAAATCCCCCTCTGTCTCGTCTGCCAGTTTTTTCAGTAATTCTGCGCCATCGACTGCAAGCGTGTTTGATCTGCTCTTTGCTCTTTTTAAATACCTGTTCGCGCTGTGCCACAGAAGTAGAATTGTAAAGGTGAATGACTGCATGCGGCGCACCCTTGACCGCCTCAAACGTTTTCTTAATAATATGTTCTCTCGCCTGTGTCAAAACCTGTACCGTCACATCATCCGGGATCATATCACGCTCGATCAACGTTCTCATGAAAATAAATTCTGTCTCAGAAGCTGCCGGGAAACCAACCTCAATCTCCTTAAATCCGATATCCACTAACATCTGGAAAAATTCAAGCTTTTCGTCCAGACTCATCGGCTCGATCAGCGCCTGATTTCCATCACGAAGATCGACGGAACACCAGATTGGTGCTTTTTCAATATGGTCTTTTTTGCCCAGTCGTACTCACAGACCGGCGGCATAAAATATTGTCTCTCATATTTGTTCACGTTTTTCATTTTCAAATTTCCTTTCCTTATTAAAGCCCAGCAAAAACCTCTACGATCCATCCGAATCATAGAGGCGAAACTAATGCGGCATCTTATATGTCATATTAAATATTTGCTTCTCTTCATCGTTTCATTTATCACAAAGAAATAACCTTATATTCTGATCATCTGCACAATAAATGTACAAATCTCTGGAAGCATTACCGCAATTCTTTCTTTTGCATAAAATACATCAACAAATCTGATGTAATCTTAACACGGTGATAGAAAGAATGAAATGATTAAATTTAATCTCTTTCATTGATGTTTTTTATCACAAAAATCAAATTACATAATCCGAGCACTCCTTCATCTCATAGTCTACGAGATCCTGCAATGTCATATGATCTACCACGTCATTGATTGCTTCGTTCATCTTGTGCCATACAAGAATTGTTGCGCAGTCATGGATTTTTTCACAGGTATTCTCTTCTTCCACGCATGCTACCGGCGCCAGACTTCCCTCTGTCAGTCTGAGAATCATGCCTATTGTATATTCCTCAGGCTTTTTGGTTAATATGTATCCTCCCTGCGCACCACGGATGCTCTTCACGTATTTTGCCTTATTCAAAACAGAGATGATCTGCTCTAAGTATTTATCCGAAATCCCCTGTCTTCTTGCAATATCTTTCAGACTAATCGGTTCTCCGGTATTATTCACTGCAAGATCCAGCATTAATCTTAATGCATATCTGCCTTTTGTTGATACTTTCATAATATATTCCTTCCCGATAAAATTTGTCATTAAAAAAACAAATTTGCACTGTAAAATCATTATATTCAGTATATTCCTCTATTCATACTATGTCAATAGGAATTAAACTGTATCCCTTATGTATTGCCTAAAAAACAAGTTGTCAAAAAATTAACAAGTGTATTTCCTTGAAATAGGTATTGCACAGTGCTAAAATTTTAACTTGCGTGTTTATAGTTTTTTTATAATTATTTTATATATTTTTTACTGAAAGGATAAATCATCACATGAATGAACTAAGACCAAAACTTTTTGATGTTATGAAAGGTTACACCAAAGAGCAGCTCATCAAAGATATTATTTCCGGTATCATTGTTGCGATCATCGCTCTTCCACTATCCATCGCACTTGCGATCGCATCCGGCGTGGGACCTGAACAGGGACTTTACACTGCCATTATCGCCGGATTTTTTATTTCTTTCTTCGGCGGAAGCCGCGTCCAGATTGGTGGACCAACCGCAGCTTTTGTTGTGATTATCTACGGAATTGTAGAACAGTACGGAACTGACGGACTGATCGTTGCTACGATCCTTGCAGGAATCATCCTTGTGATTATGGGAATCTGCGTTTTGGCTCCCTGATCAAATACATTCCTTATACCATTACTACTGGTTTCACCTGTGGTATCGCGGTAACTTTATTTGTCGGACAGTTGAAGGATTTCTTCGGTCTTGAAATTGCTTCGGTTCCTTCCGAGTTTTTAAACAAAGTCATTGCTTATGTACAAAATATCAGCACGATCAACCTCACCTCTACAATCATCGGTGTTGTCTTTCTTCCGCCTTTGTAAGATGGCACCTAAGAGTGACATCATCGTTCTGGTTGCAACCTTTTTCTTAACGGTATTTTTCGACCTTGTGGTTGCCATCGAAATCGGTGTTGTATTAGCAGCTCTGCTCTTTATGAAACGTATGGCAGAAACAGCTGATATCAAAGCATGGAAATACACAGATTCTCCTGACATTACACCGGGTGAAGCGGAAAAACTGCGTGACATCCCGCATTCCATCAGTGTTTTTGAAATCTGCGGTCCGATGTTTTTCGCCGCAGCAGACCAGATTCATGTTATGGAAAAGATGGGTTTGTGGAACTTATATCAACAGTAACCATCATACAAAGCACGATGGATACTTTCTTAGTACCGTTGCCAGCGACAACAAGCGGAAGCGCTCCTGAAAACAAACAGTTCTATTTTTTTATTTTATAAATTTGTTGGCATGCAATACAAGTAACCTTGGAAATCCGTAACACCACCTGCAAGCGGCAGTTCATAAGTTAAACTCTAGTTTACGAACTAAGTGGTTGGATTTTCTTTCTCGTCTTTTACTACAAGGTTTACGGAATCAATTCCACTCACATTGACATTGCGATTTACTTTTTGCGTCATAGGTATCCGCTTTTACGATATCTGCAAGGTCAATGCCGGTAGCTTCTTTCATACTCTCAAAAGCTTTGCCATGACTGCCGGAACATTTCCTGCAACCTGCTCAACACCATTGTTGCCACCATCGCCACCGATAATCGTAATTTTGTCGATCTGACCTAATGGCTCTGCAATCTTTGCAGCAACATCCGGAAGAACTTTGATCATCATCTCGGCTACAGCTGCTTTGTTGTATTTTGCATATGCTTCTGCCTTTTTCTCCATCGCTTCTGCTTCCGCAACACCCTTTGCCTGAATGGCTGCTGCTTCGGCTTCACCTACCGCACGAATACCTTCGGCTTCCTGCTCTTTGGCAAAGCGGTCTGCTTCCGCCTGCGCTTTTTCTTGCTTCTGCCTGACGCTGTGCCTCAAACTGTTTTGCCTCGGCTTCTTTCTGTCTCTGATAGAGTGCCGCATCGGCTTTCTGCTGTGCTGCATATTTATCTGCTTCCGCCTGTTTCTTAACTTCTGCCTCAAGAGCCTGCTCTTTTACTGCAACCTCTTTCTGTTTTAACTCAATCTCACGTTCCTGTTTTGCAATATCTGCATTGGCAGTTGTTACCTCAATGGTCTTACGCTGTTCCTCTTTCTGAATCTCATAAGCTGCATCTGCCATAGCTTTTTTCGTATCTGCTTCCTGCTGTAACTCTGAACGTTTGATTGCAAGTTCATTCTGTTTCTTTGCAATCTCTGTCTGAGCCGCAACTGCTGCATCATTGGATTCTTTGTCTGCTGCTGCCTGCGCAACTTTGATATCTCTTTCACTTTCTGCTCTGGCAATTGCTGCTGCCTTTTTAATTTTTACGATATTATCAATACCCAGGTTCTCGATAACTTCATTTCCATCTACGAAGTTCTGTACGTTAAAGCTGATAATATCCAGTCCCATAGTTCTGCAAGGTCAGGTTCCGCATTCTCTTTTACAAGAGTTGCAAACTTCTGTCGATCCGAAACCATCTCCTCCAGCTTCATCTTTCCTACGATCTCACGCACATTACCTTCGAGAACTTCTCTTGCCACACCTGCAATGTATTCTGTGTTCTTATTCAGGAAGTTTTCTGCTGCAAGTCTTAACTTTTCAGGTTCATTACTGATTTTAACGTTAACCGTTGCGTCTACATTAATGTTAATGTAATCTGCTGTCGGCACTGCATTGCTGGTTTTGACATCAATTGGGATCAGTCGAAGGTTCAACTTATCAAGACGTTCAAAAAAAGGAATACGGATGGCTGCTTTTCCGATTACGATTTTTGATTTTTTCTTAATACCGGAAATAATAAATGCCATATCCGGTGGTGCCTTCACATAGCCGACGGCTAAAAAAATGACAATGATTGCAATCACCACAATTGCGATAATTGCAGAAGCTGGAATCAATTCTAACATCTTAATCCTCCTTGTTTGCGAAGCAAATCCGAGTTCACTTTGGACGAGGAGAAAATTTGTTCCCCTGAACTTTGATGAGGAGAGAATTTTGCCTCCTTGTTTTAACATTTGTATGATATTTTTTATTATAAATGACTTAATGTTAGAATCCTATACATTTAACCTTAAAGATTTCTTAATTTTTCATCCTATCACAGATACCCATATTTTTTCCGTTTTGTCCACTGATAATAAACCGACACAAAAACTGCCAGAAATTCCGCAACCGGAATTGCGAGCCAGACACCGGTAAGTCCAAGAATATTTGGCAGAATCATCAGTGACAGGATAATAAATACACACGTTCTGCCAAACGAAATAATGGCTGACGTTTTTCCATCGGATAAGGCTGTAAACAACGAAGACGAAAAATATTAAATCCGCTGAACAAAAACGACAATGCAAAAATACGCAGACCCCTCAGATGCCATGACATAAGTTTCCCCGCGGTCTGGAACAAAAATGGATGCAATGCCATCCGAGAGAAGCCATGAGAAGAAGGCAATAACTACCGAGGATGCAATCACAAAGCAATTACATATTTTGTAAAGACTTTTCAACTGGTCACGGTTTTTCGCTCCATACTGAAAACCGATGACAGGCGCAACACCGATGGAGAATCCAAGGTAGAGCGAGTTAAACAGAAACTGAGCATACAAAATAATTGTGATGGCAGCAACTCCGTTTTCTCCTGCAATGCGCATTAAAATAATGTTGAATAAATACGTGATGATCGCATTTGCCAGATTGCTGACCATCTCTGAAGAACCATTAAAACAAGACTGTTTTAAGGTTGCCCCATGAAAATGGAACGGCACAAAATGCAATTCACCCTTTGAAAAAGAAAAAGTATACGGTTCCTACAACGGCAGGAATCATCTGTCCAATTCCGGTTGCAATCGCAGCTCCTTCAATTTCCATACCGCAGACCGCAAGAAAAAAATAATCAAAAAAGCATTCGCAAGCCCGGCGATCACAGTAAGCACCAGACCAAGACGCGGTTTTCCTGCTGTGACAAAAAGGATTGGTACAACGACTGTAACATACATGCCGGAGCAAACAATACAAGATAGATCAGATAGGCATTACAGTAATCTAAAATACGTTCACTGGAACCTAAAAACAGACTGATCTGATTATGAAAAAAGTAATGTGGCGATCATCAAAAGTACACTGAGCGCCACTCCGACTGCAGTGAGAAACGAGAAGTCCTCCATGGCCTCTTCTTTTTCCCCTCCCCAAGTTTTTACTGACAACGGCACTTCCTCCTGTCGCAAACATGATTCCGACTGCCAGTAAAAGATTGAAAACCGGATATACAATATTTGCCGCAGAGAGTGCCTCACTGCCAAGATATCTTGAAATAAAAATTCCATCCACAATCGTATAACACGACATAAACATCATCATAACCATGGATGGTAATGCAAATTTTAACAATGAAATCGGTGTAAATTTCTGACTGATTGACTGTGACATACAAAATCCTTTCGTAAAATTCTATTCATATTAAGTAATCTTAATCTGTATCATTATGGTACGCATCCAAATAATCATTGGCATTTCAGCGCGCAAATGCTATCATAAACTATATGGTAACAATATAGTCAAGTGCAAATTTTAAAACGTTTCCATCCTCAATGACACAGTACTTTTTAAGCTTTATCATTGTTAATCTGGACATAAGGAGATACCGTATGGATCACAACAAATACATGACTACAGGCGAGTTTGCAAGGCGCATGGGTGTGACAAAAATACCTTGTTTCATTATGATAATATCGGTTTATTTTTACCGGAAATTGTGGATACCAACGATTACCGCTATTATTCCATTTACCAGATGGAAGTATTTGACACAATTATCATTTTGAAAGAGATGGGCATGCCGTTAAATGAAATCAAAGAATTTATGGATCATCGAAGCCCGGAAAGCCTGATGGAACTTTTTGAAAAAAGAGGATAAAAAATCACAGAACAGATCAAACGATTAAAATACCAGCAACAGTTTATCCGTGGCAGAAAAGAAAAAATGAAGGGAATCTGGAGCATTGACTTTGAGCACGTTTTCCGAAAGCAATTTCCGAACCGCTACTATATTTATGAGGAAATCCGAGATGAAACGGATGCAGGAATCCTGAAAAAGACGAATGAATTTATCACTGAATTCGAGCGCAGAAATTATCAGATGGATTATGAGATCGGCTATATCCAGAATGAGAACGATATTCTGTCCGGTGTTTATGACAATTACACAAATGCGGTCATCCTTCCATTTAAAAGCCAAAAGGTATGGACTATCAGATACTCAAAGCCGGTGAATATCTGACGGGCTACCATAAAGGCCATTGGAATACGATCGGGGCCGCGTATGAACGACTGCTGGAATATGCCAGATGTAGGCAGATAAAAATAGATCACATTTTTTTAGAAACATATGCCGTCAATAATCTGATGGCAGAATCGATTGAAGATTATGTGACGGAAATTGGTGTCAGAATCATTTCTTAAATGTAAAAGCAGGGCATCCCCTGCTTTTATTAATCCTTATATAAGATCTTCTCTAATTCTGCTGTCGTCTTAAGATAGTAATCACAGTATTTTTGCATATACTCCCGCACGACCGGAATCTGGTTATCCGACCAGCCAGCACAGGCAAACGGAACGCCACACGCTTTTGCCATGTCATAGCCGGGTTTTAAATCATCCACCATGAGAAGTTCCTCCGGCTTTAAATTCAGAATACGCATGGTTTCCTGCAATGCATAGGGATGCGGCTTTCTTTTCCCCTCCGGACATGCCCAGTCGAAAATAAGTTCCGGTGTCGGCAGTCCTGCCGCCTCGTAATCTCTCAAAATCGTCTTTCGCATGGAATGGGAAGACACACAGATTTTGCCACCATTTTCCATGTAAGTATGCAGTATCTCCGGCAAACCCTCATAGACAGCCGGGATTGTCACTGCCGCCGCACGTTCCCACTCTGCCTCCTGATACCTGATCTCCTCCGGCGTATAGTGCAAAATGTCCGCGCACATCTCATAAAAATCCCGGATCAAAATTATACTCCACAAACTGTTCATAGCTCATAGTCGTGCCACGCAGATCTTTCAGTGACCGCAAAAATGCCGGGAAATTAATCTCCGGTGTACTTTTTACAACCGTGTCATCGTGATCTAACACAAGGCATCTGACTCTTAGTTCTCGTTGCTTCTTCTCAGACATTTTTAATCGTTCCTTTTCAATGATTTCTGAGTTTTCCCGCCAGATAGAGCAGTACATCTTTACGTGTGACAATTCCAATAAAATGCCATTGTCATCTACTACAGGAACAAAGTTCTGGTTCGTGATCTTCTCAAATAAATCTTCCATGGATTCCGAGATTTTTACTGCCTCGTTGTCTCTTCGCCTCTTTACATCTGTAATTCGTATTTTTTCCATGCGATGGACATCCGGAAAATCTTTTTCCTTCATCTCCCACAGCAGATCCCCCTCCGTGATCGTACCGATATATTTTCCATCAAGCGCCAGCAGTGGAATCGCACTGTAACCGTGATACTCTAACTTTCTACGACCTGTCGTAAAGTATCATCCTCCTCCACATGTGCCACCTCTTCTTTTGGTGTCAGAAAAAATAATATATTCATCTTTTGCACCCTCTCCTGTTCTTCTCTCTTGCACTCATTATATCATGAAGCAAAGCTTCATGATCAACATTCGTCGCTCGCCGAACGCATGAATGCGTTCTTCTCACTTGCACTCATTGTATCATCAAGTACTGATGCACACCAGTGAAAAGAATATAAATTTTTTATTCCTTGACAAATTTGTTTTTTTGTATAATCTATTTTTAAAAGGTCTAATTTTAGACTTATTATAAATAAAAACCAAAAGTAAATCAATTTTTTTCGTAGGAGTGTATCAGTCTATGTTTCCTTCTGAATTATTAACTGCAAATAAAAAATCATGCATGTATACGAATCTTTTTGCACACCTCTCTGCAGGAAGTACCAGCTGAACCAGAGCGATCTGGATTTGATTTTATTTATCGCTAACAACCCAATGTATAACACCGCAAAGGATGTCTGTGAAATCCGTGGGATCAAAAAAGGCATTGTCTCGGTAACAACGGAACGGCTCGTCCAAAGCGGCTATCTAATCAGAAAAATGACATTCATGACCGAAGAATCCAACGGTTATGCCTCACGGAAAAATGCCAACCTATTATAGCTGATGGTCGAGAAATGCAGACGCATTTTTCACCTCTGTCACTGCCGGACTGTCGGACACAGAATTAAAACTTTACCAGGAATTATAAGAAAAATCCGCAATCAGGTGATCAAATTAGAAAAGGAGTTGTAAAATTATGATAACATTTATCGTATGTCTGCTCGCCGGACTTGGCGCAGGCCTTGGCACCGGCTTTGCCGGAATGAGCGCAGCGGCTGTAATCAGCCCGATGCTCATTGCTTTTTACATATGGACGCCTACCAGGCAATCGGTATCGCACTTGCCAGCGATGTCCTCGCGAGCGCAGTTTCCGCTTATACCTATGGAAAAAATAAGAATCTGGATATTAAAAACGGACTTGTGATGATGTTCACCGTCATGATCTTTACCTTTTGCAAGTTATCTGGCAAGCTTTATCCCAAGCACGACCATGGGCGGTTTTTCCACATTTATGACAATGTTACTCGGTATTAAATTCATCGTAAAACCCGTTATGACAACCAAAGAAACGATGGCTGCCACCGATCCGACAAAAAACGGATCATCCAATCCATCATCTGCGGAACTGTCATCGGATGCATCTGCGGCTTTGTCGGTGCCGGAGGCGGAATGATGATGCTTTTGATCCTGACATCCGTTCTGGGCTACGAATTGAAAACGGCAGTCGGAACCAGTGTTTTCATTATGACATTCACCGCCCTGACCGGAGCACTCAGCCATTTTGCGATCGGAGGCACTCCTGATTTGGTTGTCCTTATTCTCTGCATAGTCAGCACTCTGATTTTTGCCAGAGTTGCCGCTGTTCTTGCGAATAAAGCACCGGCAAAATTGTTAAATCAGGCGACTGGTGTGATCGTAGTGATCCTCGGTGCTGCGATCATTGCTGTGCAGTATGTAAATAACTGCAAAATGCCAGCCCGGTCAAAAATCAGATCAACATAATGCATGTCAACATAATGTTCTGCATTATGCCGGTTATCTTCCACTTCCTCTTCTGTGAGCCGGCGTACTACTTTTGCAGGATTGCCAAATGCCATGGAATTGTCCGGGATTACCATTTTTCCAGTGACAAGTGCGCCGGCTCCAATGATGCAGTTCTTTCCGACCACTGCGCCGCTCAGCATAATGCTTCCCATTCCCACAACGGTATTATCTCCAACCGT
>VOFB01003703.1_pt1 | contig 57333 bp, 96 predicted proteins | sample 5384141 | NCBI WGS metagenome assembly VOFB01 (sample SAMN12384721, study PRJNA508395) | human gut metagenome | isolation source: healthy gut A | host: Homo sapiens
ACAACGCCGCCGCACTTGTAACGTCTGCACGATCCTTCTCTCGCCCTCAATTATTGCGATACGCTTCTGGTGCTTTCCGATTGCGGTCTGTTGGGAGAGCTTCAACCATTTTCTACCCCGATTTCCAAAATGGAACCGCTTCTTTCCTCCATCTATGGTACAATCAGTTTAACAACACTTTCCACCCGCGCGGCGAGAAACGGCTGATCATGATAAAGGAGGACGATGCCTGTTGAAAGCGGTTACGCGAATTACTTTTGTGACGACAACGATGAAAAATTTTTCGGGGAAGGTCCCTGCTGTCTCTTTGCATGCCATCGAAGAAACCGGCTCTCTTCGTTCCGCCGCCATATCCATGGGACTTGCCTACACCAAAGCGCTCCGCATAATCAAAAATGCCGAAGCCGCTCTCGGCTTTCCACTGACCACGCTGTGTTGGCGGAAAATCCGGCGGTGGAAGTACACTCACTCCACAGGAAAGGAATGGCTGACAAAATATGAAACCTATCGGGACGCCTGCGTTCATGCCAACCGCAAGCTGTATTTGGAAATCTTTTTCAGACAAGCGGTAAACATCTGCTCCCTCACCGGAGACAGGGGAAGCGGCAAAACAACACTGCTTTCTGCGCTCTTTCCATGCCCGATGCCGGGACTTACCTCCTGGGGGTTCCAAAGCAGGGCGTCTACTTAAAGGACAATTTTTCTTCCAAGACCGTGCAAATCGGCAGATTTAACCCTGACAGCACCGGTGCCGAAAACCGGATGCTGCCTGTTTTAGACGCATTTTCCCAAACCGGTGTGAGGACTTGGATCAACTGGAAGGTGGCGGAGATGGTCAAAACATGGCTCTCTGCGGTCTGGAAAAAGAGCGCTCCGCTTCCGGTTCTCAGCGCCAAAGACGTTCCGACAGAGCCATTGAGCATATCGTTGACCAAAAGTGCGCTTCCAAGACCTGTCCGGGCGCTGCGCAAATTAAGATAAATCCGGAATTTTGCAAAGGGCTGCGGCAAGTGTGCCAGAACTTTGTCGGTGAAGAACTATCACCGGAGCTGAAACACGCCTATACCATTAACAATGACTTGTGTACTCAAGTGCGGGGCATGTAAAGATAACTGCCTTTGATGCAGTCTATATCGGCATAGGAGGGATAAGAGATATGGCTTATATGACAATAGACGGTAGAAAGGTTGAATATACCGATGAAAAGAATGTCCTTTCTGTGATCAGAAAGACGGGCATATCGCTGCCTACACTCTGCTATCATTCAGAAAGGGTATCCACATTTGCGCCTGCCGCCTCTGCACTGTGGAGGATGACAGGGGAAGGACCTTTGCATCCCTGCTCCGAGGAACAGGATGGAATGGTGGTATACCAATACAGGAAGAATCAAAAAATACAGAAAGCTTATTGTGGAGCTTCTTCTGGCAGCCACTGCAGAACTGTACCACCTGTGTAGGGGAGGTGTGTGCTTCAGGGGCTTGCTCACCGTATGGGTGTGACAAATGTGCGCTTTAAAAATACAAGAGAGCTGCGCCCCTTAGATACCAGTTCCCCCTCCATTGTCAGGACCAGACAAGTGTATACTCTGTGGTGACTGTGTGCGTGCCTGCAGAAATCAGGGGATCGGTGCACTGGGCTTCATTCCGGGGCACAGACAATGGTAATGCCTGCATTCAATAAACCCATTGCGGAGACGGACTGTGTAAACTGCGGCCAGTACCGTGTATACTGTCCCACCGGAGCCATCAGCATCAAAACCCCACATGGATGAAGTGTGGGATGCCCTGGCGGACAAAGGACACCAGAGTGGTGGCCCAGGTGGCGCCTGCCGTGCGTGTGGCTGGCGGAACGCCTTTGGTCTGCAGAGGGGCAGAAGGTGTGATGGGCAAGATCGTGAATGTGCTGCACCATGGGCTTTGATGGTGTATGATACCTCCTTCAGCGCGGATTTGACGGTGATCGAGGAGTCGGAAGAGTTTGTGGAACATCAACACAGAAGAAACCTGCCTCTGCTGACCTCCTGCCCTGCATGAGTTAAGTTTGTACGACCAGTATCGGGTATGTGGAGAATATCTCCTCTGCCGCTCACCCCAGGGAATGTTTTCCGCTGTGGTTAGGAATACTACCGCGACCCCAAGCGTTACTTAAACCAAAAGACCGTGATGGTCTCCATCATGCCCTGTACAGCGAAAAGATGGAAGCAATCCGTCCCAACAGCTTTACAAAGGAAAACAGGATACAGACATTGTTATCACCACCACAGAGCTGATCCGCATGATCCGCAACTCCGGTATTAATTTGGGACACTGACACGGAAGCCTGTGACATGCCGTTCGGACTTGGTTCGGAGGCGGTGTAATCTTCGGTGTAACCGGCGGTGTTACCGAGGCAGCCCTGCGCCGCCTGGTGGGTGAGCACAATAAAGAAATCCCTCGATGAGGATCGCATCCAGTGGAGTCCGCGGTTCTGAGGGAATCAAAGGCTTACGGTTACTATGAGGGGCAAAAAGATTTAAATATCTGTATAGTGAGCGGTCTGGCCAATGCCAGAACGGTTATGGAGAGGGTAAAAGAAGGGGAGGTAAATTACCATCTGATTGAGGTAATGGCCTGCCGCCGGGGATGTATCATGGGGAGGCGGCCAGCCCCAGAGCCGGTGACCGCACAAAGACCCTCAGAGAGCAGGGAATTTACAATGCGGACAATATCTCCATCATCAAGAAATCAGACGAGAACCCGCTGATTGCTCCGCTCTATGACGGCATATTAAAAGGAAAAGGTTCATCATCCTGCACAATCAGGAAAAATAAATTCTAAATTTACCCCTGGCTGCATATACTGTAACAATTACAAGCAGGGGGTATTTGTGTATGGAAGAATTCAACTTATACAAAGATATACAAGCACGGACAAAGGCGAGGTCTATCTGGGAATTGTAGGCCCGGTGAGAACAAGGAAAATCTACCTTTATCAGGAGATTTATGGAGGAGATGGTGCTGCCGAATCTGGCAGAGAACGCCAGAGCGATTGCCACGGATGATGCCCACCAGCGGAAAAGGGAAAACCATCACCACGGTGGAGCCCAAGTTTGTGCACCCAAAGACGCTGCGCAGCTGGCGCTCTCAGACATTGGCAATGAAGGTGCGTCTGGTGGACTGCGTTGGATACACATAGTAGACGGCGCTTCCGGTGTGGATGACAACAACCAGGTTCGCATGGTGAAGACTCCCTGGTCTGAGAATGAGATTCCTTTACAAAGGCTGCGGAGATTGGCACGGAGAAGGTGATTCGGGATCACTCAACCATAGGAATCATCATAACATGTGACGGAAGCTTTGGGGAGCTGCCCAGAGAGAGCTTTATCGAGCCAGAGAAAAAAAGCAATCACAGAACTGCAGAAATCCGGCAAACCGTTTATTGTGATTGTCAATTCCGGGGCCCTACGGGGATGAAGCAAAAGACGGTAAACTACCTGGAATCCCAGTACAGGGATCTCTGCCATGGCGGTAAACTGTGAACAGCTTCGAAAAGATGATGTGAACAGGATCATGGAAAAAGATTCTATGAATTTCCGCTGGTCAAACTGGAGTTTACGTACCCTAAGTGGGTGGGGGCAGCTTCCGGCGGACCACAAAATCAAGAGCTCCCTTTTAGAGAATATCCGGAATTACTCAAGGGCATGAGTCACATAAGGGATGTGTCGGGTGAGTATCCAGTTCTCGAATGACTTTTGTGAAAAGATCAAACTGGACGGTGTGGAACTGGCTGAAAGCCTGCAAAGGTGCAGATCGAAATTGACGATACATACTACTATGAAATGCTCAGCGATATGACGGGGGTTCCCATAGAAGGAGAGTATCAGCTGATTTCCATGATCAGGACCTGTCCGCTCTCAAAAAAGAGTATGAGAATGTGTCGGATGCGGTCAATGCGGTTCGCGGATGCGGCTATGGGGTGATTACACCCAAGAAGGATGAGATTATTCTGGAGGAGCCCACGGTCATCAAGCAGGGCAGCAAGTTCGGGGTAAAGATCAAGGCGGCCAGTCCGTCGATCCATTTGATTAAGGCGGACATAGAGACTGAGATCGCTCCCATTGTAGGCAGTGAGCAGCAGGCAGAGGATCTGATTACGTACATTAAAGAGAACAGCAAGGAGAGCAGGGCATCTGGGAAACCAATATTTTTGGAAAGTCCATCGAACAGCTGGTGGAGGACGGTATCCGAACAAAACTCTCAGTGATCGGTGAGGAGAGCCAGGTGAAGCTGCAGGATACCATGAAAAAGATCGTCAATGAATCAAACGGCGGGCTAGTGTGCATTATTATCTAATAAAAAGAAGCACAAAACCCATTTACAAAAGTATAAAAATTTGATAAACTTTTATGTTGAAAAAATAAAAAAACACAGGAGGGAAACACATGTTAGAAAAGATTTTCAAGCTGAAGAACACAACACCAATGTTAAGACAGAAATCATAGCTGGTATCACTACCTTTATGACAATGGCTTACATTCTGGCAGTAAACCCAAATATTCTTTCAGCAGCAGGGATGGATAAGGGTGCGGTGTTTACGGCAACTGCACTGGCCTCTTTCATCGGAACCGTTTTGATGGCAATTTTCTCAAACTATCCATTTGCGCTGGCACCTGGTATGGGATTAAATGCTTATTTTGCCTATACCGTTGTTTTGCAGTATGGGTATTCCTGGCAGATTGCTCTGGCAGCAGTATTTATTGAAGGCATTATCTTTATCCTGCTTTCCTGTTTTAACGTGCGTGAGGCTATCTTCAATGCGATTCCGGTCACGCTGAAGCATGCGGTGAGCGTTGGTATCGGACTCTTCATCGCCTTTATCGGACTTCAGAATGCAAAGATCGTCCTGGGCGGAAGCACACTGGTGTCCCTGTTCTCTGTAGAAGGCTTTCAGGGCTTAAATGATGGGGCGGGCAGTTTCAATGATGTGGGAATCACGGTTCTTCTGGCAATTGTCGGAGTCCTGATCACAGCGATTCTGGTGGCCAAGAAGGTAAAGGAAATATTCTGTGGGGAATTTTGATTACCTGGGCTTTGGGTATTATCTGCCAGTTTGCCGGGGTCTATGTTCCAAATGCGGAGATCGGTTTTTATTCCCTGCTCCCGGATTTCAGCTCCGGAATTTCCATTCCGAGCCTTGCACCAGTGTTTGCAAAATTCAGTTTACAGGAATCCCTATCTTAGAACTGGTTGTCATTATGTTTGCATTCCTGTTTGTGGATTTATTTGATACTCTGGGAACTCTGATCGGTGTATCCACAAAGGCGGATATGCTGGACAAAAACGGAAAGCTTCCAAAGATCAAGGGAGCCCTGATGGCGGATGCGGTTGCCACCACAGCAGGCGCTGTGCTGGGTACTTCCACAGTTACTACTTTCGTAGAGAGTGCTTCCGGTGTTGCGGAGGGCGGCAGAACAGGTCTTACCTCTGTCACCACAGCGATTTTATTCGCGCTGGCACTGTTTCTGTCCCCGATTTTCCTGGCAATCCCGTCCTTTGCGACTGCACCGGCTCTGATCGTAGTTGGCTTCTATATGCTAAGCAATGTGGGTGTCATCAATTTTTCCGATCCCTGCGAGGGACTTCCGGCATTTATCTGCATCGCGGCAATGCCGTTCTTCTACAGCATTTCGAGGGTATTTCCATGGAGTCATCTCCTATGTGGTAATCAACCTGGTTTCCGGAAGGGCAAAGAAATTGAATGTGGTTATGTATGTTTTGGCAGTCTTGTTCATATTGAAATATTTTCTGCTTTAAACTTCCAGTAACTGACAGCCGCTGCCATAGCGTCTGGAATCTAATTTTCATAGTTGAATGATAAAAAGATGTTAACCACAGTTTAGAATCTGTGACTTAACATCTTTTTATTTGAGATTTTTATAAAACTCCAGCAAATACGCTTGAGTGTACATGTTTGAAATTTAAACGTCCTTAAAAACTATGATGCTGACACTGTAAGACGGGGAATATATCTAAAATATATAGTATAGCACTTGTAAAATAGAAATAATGACAGTATAATATGACGTTGGGGCCCAAAATTATCCAATTGTATGTAAGCATGTATTGTATGACATTATGGCCCGCGCATTATAACATCTAAAAAATATAAAATTATAAGAAGAGAGAATATATGAGAGTTAAAGTAGAAGTATACCTGGACATTGACATACAAAAGAACAACAAATTTCGTAGAAGATTTGAAGAAATAATCAGAGAACGAAAGGCAAAAATAAAAGACTCATGGGATTCTAATAGGCGTTATAGATTATTTGTTTATGAGGATGATCCTTTATATAATGAAATTATTAGTCTCAAAAATGAATTGTTGGATGGGGTAAGAAGAAGAACTAAGGCTATAAGTGAAGGGTGGGATCACAAAAATATTGGGAGTTGTATAATGCTAATTGCAAGCGGCTAGAAAGTATGCAGGATAAAGGGATATCTGAGGAAGAGATTTTCACTGCGCTGGTTCCCTATTGGGAAGAGATGACGGAAATTCTTCATCAGGAAAATGCAAGGACTAATTTATGCTATGAGCCAATGCCAGGATGCACCATATATATAATGGACTACTTTCCTGAATACACAGAAGATGAAGAAAAAAGAGATAGCAGGATATCTTATCAGCGGGTCATTCAGTGTCCTGAAATTGAAAAAAAAAGAAAAATTTCTGAAGCGGTGTGACGAATGCAAAAGATATGTAGAACAGATTGGTCCATGCATATTAAAAAGAAGTCAAACTTTAAAAAAGTACAGTAATGTCAAAAAGGTTTTTGAGTCTGAGGGTGATTTATTTGTAACACTGCCAATGTACGAATATTTAATGAAAAATGGAGTCGCTGCAGAGTATTTTGCCCTGCATATATGGGGAGTAAAGGGATCAGAACTTGTGGGATATCAGATAATTGCAAAAAATATACTGCCTGCTGGAAGTTATACAGATGGGGAGAATAACAGGAGGGGAAGTATGCAGTATATGCGGAAAACAAAAAATGGAGTGGGTGAGTGGGGATACTAATAGTGATTACGATAAATATTTTCATAACTGGTACGTTGATTTTGAAAAGATAGAAAAGTGGGAGGATATCAATCTGGCTCGGAGAGGAATTTGACCTAGAACATCACGAATTAGTATTTAGTCCCAAAATGTGTAAGCTGTTAAAGGAAGCAGACCCAAAGATAATAATATATCCGGTATTTCCACTTGCGTTTAAGGAACATCTGGGGAGTTAAAATAAAAATGCCCTATTGTAAGAACAGAAATATTGCAAAATGAAACTTAAAGGAGAAAAATTAAGTTATGAAAAAAAATTAGCCCCTGTTGGCAGCCGTTATCATAGCATTTTGGCAGCACCAGTAAGCACCCAAACCAATCTCAAAAGCAGCTGTAAATAAGACAGTCAACACATTTTTGCCAGTGCAAAGAATAGAGAAGGGAATTAAAAATGAGAGTCAAAGTGCTATTTAAGTTTGTTATAGACTACGAAAAGCAAAAACGAAATGAGAATAAAAATCGAAAGATAGCTGCAAAAAGAAATTAAAGAGCAAAAGTTATGGAGCACATTAGAGCGCTATAGTCTATGGGTATATGAGGATGACCCTTTATTTATAGAGATCTTAAATTTACGGGCAGAATTGGATGCGGAGAAAGAAAAAGAGTTAAATATTATGAAAGATGTAGAGAGTGATAAAATACAGCAGGAACTGTATGAAATTTACAGTAAGAAATTAAAAGCTATGGAGGCTGATGGAAAATCAGATGATGAAATTGTCAAAGAAATACGTCCTTATAGAAATAAAATAGAAGAGTTTGCAGCGATTAAAGAAGAACGATTGGAAGAGCAGTCTTTGTAACAGTACCCATGTATGAATATTTACTAAATACTGAGATTGCGCCAAAATATTTCCACCCGGCGTACTTTGATCATAAAAAGAAAAAAGTTAGCCGGATATCAGTTCATTGGAAGTAATCATTTACCGGTTGGAAGTTTTATTGATTCTTCAGTAGAAAACGGTGAAAAGTGTACAAGATGTGGGAAGGTACAGCAGAGACATCTGGATGAAGATCCTAATGATATTAAAATCAATATTACCATAATATATACATTGATTGTGACAGAGTAGAAAAATGGGAGGATATCAATGTGGCAAGACATGAACAGGCATTTTGCAATCAGAGATTGATTTTTAGTTCTAAAACTATTTGACCTATTGAAACAGGCAGATAATCACATTACATGGATACCTGTGTTTCCGCTATCTATAAAAGAAAAGTTAGAGGGAAATAAAATGCTGAAATGACAAGATATGATACAATAGGAGAGTTTAAAGTATGAGAGTTAAAGTAGAAGTATACCTGGATATTGACATACGGAAGAAAAATAAAATTCGTAAACGATTTGAAGCAATCATCAGTGAAGGAAAGGGAAAAATAAAGAATTCTTGGGACAATATCAAAAGATATAGCTTATTTGTTTATGAAGATGATCCTTTATATGCTGAAATCCTACAACTATACAGGGAATTGGTCGATGAAATAGAAGAATTATCTAAGGCTGCATGCGAAGGTGAGAATGCGAAAATATATTGGGAGTTGTATAATGCCAATTGTAAGAGGATGGAAAGCATGTTGGAAAAAGGGATTGCTGAGGAAGAGATCTATACTGACTTGCTCCCCTATTGGGAAGAGATGGAAGAAATTCGTCAGCAGAAAAAGGGAAAATTTTATTTACTACATGAGGCTATGTCGGGATGTACCATACATATAGTAGAATTTTTCCCTGAATATACAGAAGATGAGGAAAAAGAAATAGCAGGGTATCTGATAAGTGGAACTTTCCGATGTCCTGAAATTGAAAAAAAAGAAAGATTTCTGAAGCAATGTGACAAATGCGAAAGATATGTAGAACAGACTGGCCCATGCATACTAAAAAAGAGTAAAACTTTGAAAAAATGGAGTAAAGTCAAAAGGTTTTTGAGTCGGAGGGCGGGATATTTATAACACTGCCAATGTACGATTACTTAGTGGAAAATGGAGTCGCTGCAGAACATTTTTATCCTGCATATATGGGGGTAAAGGAAAAAGAACTTGTGGGATATCAGATTATTGCAAAAGAATATACTACCCGCCGGTAGTTATACAGATGGTGTAAGAAATGGAAAGAAAGTATGCAGTGTATGTGGAAAACAAATAAAAGAGTGGCTGCCGGAAAATTCGAATAAGAACTATTTTGAACATTTTCATAATAGGTATATAAACTTTGACAAAATAGTGAAGTGGGAAGATATCAATCTGGCTCGGGGAGAATTTGACTTAAACTATCACGAATTAGTATTTAGTACCAAAATGTGTAAGCTGTTAAAGGAAGCAGACCCAAAGATAAAAATATATCCAGTATTTCCACTTGCATTTAAAGAACATCTGGGTAGTTAAAATGAAAAACGCCCTATTATAGGAGCCGAAATATTACAAAATGAAACTTAAAGGAGAAAAAAGCTATGAAAAGAATGAAAAAATTATCCCCCTGTTTGCTGCAGCTATTATGGTATTTTTGGCAGTACCAGTAAACACCCAGGCCCAATCACAAAAAGCAGCCGTAAATAAGACCATCAACACATTTTTTGCCAGTGCAAAAGAAATTAAATTGTAAGAAGATGGAGAAATGCTTTCTACCCGCAGGTGTGGTCATATTTGATGAACGGGCCAGTCTCTGCAATGAAATCAGGCCATGGAGCAGGAAACTGACCTGGAGAATCAAGAGTACAAAGATTACCGGGGATAAAGCAAAAGTGACGGTAAAGGCAAATTATATGAGTATTGCAAAAGCTTACTATGCAATGTTTTGTCAAACAACGCTTAGTGGAGTGGAAGCTCCCGAAAAGGAGCAGGCTAAGGATATTTGGCTGAAGAAATATGAGATGAAACAGTTAAGGGATTGTTTAAAAAGTATACACCGGATAAGATCACTTCAATCTTAAAATATCTTTACAGAGAAAAAACGGAAAATGGAAGATCACCCAAGCCACAGATCCTCTGTTAAATGTAGTGTATTGTGATTTGCTGCTGGAAGGAAAAAGCGAAGAAGAGTATGAAAAGAATTCAGCGATATTATCCCAAAAATCGGATAAACAGCACTCAAAACCTATTATTGATTGGTTACTATTCACAGCCCTGCAAAAAACGCAGTTCTGTGAACAGCAACACGCTCCGCGATGCACAGATATGGGGCATTATGCTCCATATCGCGCTGGCTGCCTCGGGATTTTCATGCGCAAGCGCATAAAAACACCTCGCGGAACAGTGGCTGTGAATAGTAACATTTATTGACTAACATCGTAATCTTTTTTCTTATGCAGAAATTGACAAAACCTTAGATATATCTTATAATAGCTTCATAAACTTAACAGAATTGTAATATTTTACGCTGTACAGTTTGAATAAAGTCTGCCGCAGCAGGCTTTCTGTCAGGGTAAGTAACAGAGAATCAGGATTCGAAGGGGAAGAAAGTATGAAGAAAAAAGGATATCTATTGGTTTTATTGTTTATGCTGCTGTTTGTCACCGCAGCGCCTATGAAGGCGGACGCGGCGTGGGAAGCATGTAGACGGAAGTACTATTACTACAATGCCCAGGGTGAGCTTTACAGGAAACGCAGGGTAGGGCAGTACTATGTGGGAAAAGACGGTGCCCGTGTAAAAACAAATGGGTAGGAAAGTATTTTTACGCGGAAAACGGAAAGCGTATTTCTAACTTTAAAGGCGGCTGGCTGGATATCAAGGGACGGAGATATTATTATACAAAGAGGGGAAGAAGGTCACCGGATGGCTGAAGCTGGGCGCTAAAAAGTATTACTTCGATGAAGACGGGGTGATGAAGAGGGCTGGCAGAACATTGGAAAATACCGCTACTTTTTTTCAAGCAACAAACGGACCTACGGAGTGATGTTAAAGGGCTGGCAGAACATCAGCCGCAGAAGATTCTATTTCGGAAAGAACAGCGGAAGGCTGCAGCAGGGGTGGTTCACATTGAACGGAAGCAGGTATTACTGCTCACCGACCCAGGGAATTGCCACCGGGGTGGAGGAAATTGGCGGGAAGCGTTACCTTTTCAACACTAAGGGAGTGCTCCAGTATGGCTGGAAAACGTATAACGGAAACAGGTATTATGCAACCAAGGCCAACCAGGGAGCTCTGGCTGTGGGAATGGGTACCATCAGCGGGAAGATCTATTACTTTGACGCCAACGGTGTCCTGCAGAAGAATACCACCGTTACGGTGAACGGACAGGCTTACAGTATCAACAGCAAAGGAATCTGCACTCCGGTTACCACCAGCGCAGGAGTTTCGGAGGATATGCTCTTCTTTACGCTCTATGAGTCCGGACTTGAGGGATATGGGCAGGTGGGCGGAGATTATGGAAATGCCTGCGGTAAATATCAGTTTGACCGCCGCCATTCTCTCATCAACTTTGTGAAATATTGTTACGCGAGAGATCCCATCATCTTTGCCGGTTTTGCACCCTATGCATCATATAGCCAGACGAATACGGAGCATCAGGACAAGATGAAGAGCAATACAAAGTTTTATAAAGAATGGACGAATATTTACAATACATATCCCATTCTTTTCAAAAACTATCAGGATGCCTTTGCACTCCAGGAATACTATGAACCTACGGAGTCTCTGCTGAGGATCTACGGGTGGACATCAGTTCGCGGCCCTATGTAGTGAAGGGAGCCGTGTTCAGCTACTCCATTCAGCATGGGTCCGGCACAGCTGCTCAGGCAGTGCTGAATGCCAAAATTACGAACCAGACGTCCGATGCAGACTTTATTACAAAGCTTTACAAATACCGGATAAAGAATAATTCTAAATATAAGAGCAGATACACCAGGAGATGAACGATGCGCTGAGCCGTCTCTGATAAAAAGAAACCATGGGCACGATTTCTTCGGAAATCGTGCTTTTTCTTGACACAAATTTTCGCGCAATTTATACTATTACTTGTTGAATGATTGAATTCCAGTAACTATTCAACAGGTCTGAGCTTTGCTATGCTGATTATAAGAAAATGACTCAGGAGTGCAGAAATTTCATCACCGAAGGTGATTTTAAACGGATATTAGCGTGTAACTGTGAAGGTATAGAACAGTTACAAATTCCCGGCTATCAGACTAGAAGTCAAAAACAAATAAAATGGGATTCAGGAAAAGAGAGATTAAATAAACAGAAGAACCAGGAGGAAGACAGCATGACATTGGATGAGGCATTAAAGCAGATCAAAGAACCAGACCGGACAGCGATGGAGGCGTGTAAGAAGCGCTGGGACAGCATTGCAAAGCCTCTGCACAGTCTGGGAAAGATGGAGGATTCCCTAATCAGGATCGCGGGGATGACAGGGACGAGTGATATTTCCCTGGATAAAAAGGGTCTGATTGTGATGTGCGCGGACAACGGGGTGGTGGAAGAAGGCGTCACCAGACCGGCCAGGAGGTGACGGCCATTGTCTCAGAGAATTTTTTGAAAAAGCAGGCTACAGCAAGCATCCTCTGCCAGGTGGCCGGGGCTGATATTTTTCCGGTGGATATCGGGATTGCCTCAGATACTAATATTATTAACCGAAAGATTGCGTACGGCACGAAAAATATGACAAAGGGTCCGGCCATGACCAGGGAGGAAGCGCTGCGGGCGCTGGAGACCGGCATTGAGATGGTTGGCGACTTAAAGAAAAAAGGGATATAAGGTGCTGGCCACCGGGGAGATGGGGATCGGAAACACCACTACCAGCAGCGCGGTGGCGTCCGTGCTCCTTGGAGTGGAGCCTGAGATTGTGACCGGAAGGGGAGCAGGACTCTCCTCAGAGGGCCTGTGTCGCAAGATCGCAGCCATCAAACGGGCGGTGAAGGTCAACGGGCCCGATGCGCAGGACGGGGTGGATGTACTGGCTAAGGTAGGAGGCTTTGATCTGGCAGGGCTGGCGGGAGTCTTTTGGGGGAGCCGCTTTTGGGGTTCCCATTGTGGTCGACGGATTTATCTCTGCTGCATCTGCGCTGGCAGCGGCAGCGATCTGCCCAATGGCCAAGGAATATATGCTGGCTTCCCATGTCTCAAAGCGAGCCGGCAGCCCGGATGATTCTGGATGCTCTGGGGCTGGAGGCTTCCCTGCACTGTGATATGTGCCTGGGGGAGGGGACGGGAGCGGTGGCGTTTTTCCCCCTGCTCACTATGGCGGACGCGGTGTACAATGGCATGAGTACCTTTCAGGAGATCCAGGTGGAAGAGTACAAGCCTTTAGATTGAATCAGGGAGAGCGGATACATATGTTTACCTTAGTGACTGGCGGCAGCGGCAGCGGGAAGTCTGCCTTTGCCGAGGATGAGATTCTCCGCTTCGGGCAGGGAAAAAGGATTTATGTGGCAACCATGATGAGCTTTGATGAGGAGAGCCGGAAGCGGATTGCCAGGCACCGCCGGATGCGCAGCAGCAAGGAGTTTGAGACTCTGGAATGCTATACCGGCCTGGAGCGTCAGGTTTTTCGGATGACAGCATTGTTCTTCTGGAGTGTATGTCAAACCTGGTGGCAAATGAAATGTATGCCCAGGAGGAGCCGGGAAGCATACGGTGGCAGCGGTTTTGAGAGGGGTGACCTCCCTGAGGGAGCAGGCGCGCCATGTATGTGTGGTGACAAATGAAATCTTTTCGGACGGTATCCTATATGATGAGGAGACCAGAAGATATCAGCAGTACCTGGGAACTATCAACCAGTCCTTGGCGGATTCGGCAGACCGAGTCGTGGAGGTGGTGTACGGGATTCCGCTGTATCTGAAGGGGGCCCTGGCCGCAGACGACAGAAAGGCAGAAAAAGAATGAATTTAGTCAGAAGTTTTTTTTTTATCGCGTTTTCTATGTATTCCAAGATCCCTATGCCCAGGACAGAGTGGACAAAGGAGAGCATGAAATACTCTATGTGTTTCTTTCCCTGATTGGAGCGGTGATCGGAGGGCTTGTGGTTTTGTGGAACTCTCTGTCGGTGTTTCTTGGGGCAGGGACGTTGTTTCACAGTGTGATTCTGGTACTGCTGCCGGTGCTTGTGACCGGGGGAATCCATCTGGACGGCCTTCTGGATACAGCGGACGCGCTTAGCTCCTATAAACCGATGGAGGAGAAGCTGGAGATTTTAAAGGACTCCCATGCAGGGGCCTTCGCCATCATTGTGGGAATCTGCTATTTTCTGCTTTCCCTGGGGATATGGTCTGAGGCCGGAAGTAAGGCGGCGACAGTCCTGGCTGTGGGCTTCTGTTTTGTCCAGGGCGCTGAGCGGTCTGGCCATTGTACGGTTCAAACTGGCCAAAAATACGGGGCTGGCGGCCACCTTTTCCGACATGGCAGTAAAGGGAAGGGTGCGGTTTGTGATGTACCTGTATATCCTGGCCTGCGCCGCTGCTATGCTGGCGCTGGACCCTGTTCTGGGAATTGCTGGACTGGTGGGGGCGCTGGGGACTTTTATGTACTACCGCTATATGGCATACAAGAAGTTTGGAGGCATTACAGGGGACCTGGCGGGCTTTTTTTTGCAGGTCTGTGAACTTGTGATGGCTGTTTTTGTGGTTCTGACACAGATGTGCCTGGCATAGCAGTCTAAAATGGAGAGAATAGAATGAAGCTAATTATCGGAGGGGCATACCAGGGAAACTGGACTATGCCTGTAACATGTTTCAAATTGAGAAAGAGGAGTGGCGTGATGGAGCCTGCTGCGGCAGGGAGGAGATCTTTACCAGCAGGGGTATCTACCACTTTCATGAGTATGTCCGCAGATGTCTTGAGAATGGATGGAATACGGACAGGCTGGCTGACAGGTTAAAGCTGGAAAATCCTGAACTGGTTGTGGTATCCACAGAGATGGGATACGGGGTAGTGCCTGTGGAGGCCTTTGACCGGGAATACAGGGAGCGGGTGGGCAGGATCTGTACAGAGCTGGCATCCTGCTCGGAGGAAGTTCACCGGGTCGTCTGTGGTCTGGGAATGGTGCTGAAGGCCCCGGGTAAGGAAAGGGAGAAGAATGCTTAAAATCAGTATGATCCGTCACGGGAAGACCGGAGGAAATCTCCTGGGAAGGTATATCGGGACTACGGATGAATCTCTCTGCCCCCAGGGGCGACGTGAGCTGACGGAAAAAGAGAGGCTGGAGGCTACAGGAAATGTGTCGCTGAGATGGTCTATACCAGTCCTATGAAGCGCTGCGTTGAGACAGCAAATCTGCTTTTTCCGGGAACCGCACAGCACATTGTGGGAGAGTTCAGAGAGTGCAGTTTTGGAGAGTTTGAGAATAAAAATTATCTTGAGCTGGATGGGAACCCCAGATATCAGGCCTGGGTGGACAGTGGCGGAACCCTGCCCTTTCCCGGAGCGGAATCCAGGGAGGAGTTCGCAAGACGCACCCTGACGGGATTTCGGGAGGCACTGCGTCACACCGGGGCCTTCAATTACAGATCCATTGCCCTGGTAGTTCACGGGGGAACCATTATGAGTATTATGGACGCATTTGCCACCCCAGAGGAGAGCTTTTACCATTGGCAGGTAAAGAACGGGTGTGGCTTTATCACAGAGACAAAGAACAGCAGGTCAGACGTACAGCTTGTCCTGCAAGACACGGTGTAAAACAGGCAGCGGCCTGCAACGCATCTTACGAGAAAGGAATACATATGCTTGAAATTCAAAATTTGACGAAACGTTATGGGAAAACTTTAGCTGCTGACCAGGTGAGTTTTGTGGTGCCGGACGGAAAGGTGGGGATTCTGCTGGGACCCAACGGCGCCGGGAAGTCTACGGTAATCAAAAAGTATCGCGGGGCTTTTGCGGTATGAGGGCGGAATTGGGATTCAGAGACTTCAGGCCAAAAGTCTGGATGCCAAAAGATCTTTGGCTACGTTCCTGAGATTCCCTCCATGTTTGATGCGCTTACCGTGGGGGAGCATTTAGAGTATATACGCAGAGCCTACAAGTCCCAGATAACGGATGAGGAGGTACAGCGCCTGCTGGAGCGCTTTTGAGCTGGAGGACAAGACAGAAAAATGGGCAGCGAGCTCTCCAAGGGAATGATGCAGAAGGTGAGCATCTGCTGCGCACTGGCGGTGCAGCCAAAGGTAATTCTCTTTGATGAGCCCATGGTGGGGCTGGACCCAAAGGCTATCAAGGAACTAAAGGAAGTGATCCTGGAACTGCGCAGCCAGGGGGTGACGGTCCTGATCAGTACCCACATGATTGAGATGGTCAAAGAGCTGTGGGATGTGATGTTTATCATGGAAAAAGGGCATATCGTAGCTTCCTTCACAAGGGAGGAGACGGCAGAGCAGGATCTTGAGGAACTGTTTTTCAAGATCACGGAGGGAGAGTAGCCTATGGAATCATTAATCTATCTCTATGTCCGCAGCTTTAAAAACCGGCTTATAAAGGCTCTGCACAAGCCAGTTACCTACATTTACCTGATCCTGGGAATTGCCTATGCCTGCCTGGTTATCTCTGGGGGTGGGCGGTATGTTTGAAGCATGGAATATGGCAAGCCCCGAGGGGTTCGCGCTCCTACTCTCAGGCATGACCTGTTTTTTCTGCCCTCAAACATTGTCACCTATGCCAAGAGAAAAGGGCTGCTTTTCCGCCCAAGTGACGTACATTTTGTGTTTACCTCCCCGGTATCTCCCAAGCTGGTGCTGCTCTATGCGCAGGTTAAGCAGTATCTTCTCAACCTGCTGATGGTTCTGCTCTTTGTGATTGCCGGTATCGCGCTGTTTCATATTCCAGTGTGGAAAATGCTGGTGTATTTTTCTGCTCTCCTTTGTAGTGGAAAATATTCTGGAGACCAGCCTGATGGTATGCCTGTACGGAAATGAGCGCCTGTCGGAAAAGACGGTGCGTCTGCTCTGCCGTCTGTTGTATGTGCTGCTGGCAGCGCTGGTACTGTTTGGAGGATACCTGTATTTCTTTGAGGTAAAATCTTTATCTGTGATCAAGGTATTTCTGGAGCATCCGGTTTTACAGTGCATACCCATTATCGGATGGAATATTGCCTTTATCCGCATGTTGATTCTGGGACCCACCACGCTGAATGTGATTTGTACGGCCCTCTACTGCATCTCGGCGGCCGGGCTGCTGTTCGCCGCAAAGGAAGATGCGGTGCACCGGAGGATACTATGAGGATGCAATGAAATTTGCGGATGATTACCAGGAGGCCAGAAACAGGCAGAAGAAAGGGGAAGCTGCCAAGCTTTGGAAAAAGGAAAAGTACCGAAGAGCCAAAGTTACCTACAAGGGCTATTACAGCAAGGCGATCTTTACCGGCAGCTGCTTGAGTACAAGAAAAAGCGGTTCTTTATTTTTGGGGAACCACCTGGCCTGCCTGATTGTAGGTGTGGCTGTGGGGTACATGGCTTTCACGGAGACAGGAATGGATCTGCAGATGAAACAGTTCTTCCTGGTTCCAATAGCGTCGGCGTACGTAACCTTTATCTTCAGCGGATATCTGACAAAGTGGGCAAAGGAGATGGAAAGCCCCTACACCTATCTGATTCCCGACAAGCCAATCCGAAAGCTGTGGTATGCTACCCTGATTGAACACATTCGGTCCGCTGCTGACGGCTTACTGGTAACGCTTCCGGCAGCAGTGGTGCTTGGGCTGCCTCTGGGGATATATTCTTCTGAATGTTTTGTTTTACGTGTGCCTGCAGGCAAACAAGCTGTATTTTTCAGTGCTCAGCGAATCTCTTCTGGGAAATGTCCTGGGGAATACGGGGAAGACCATTCTGCGTATGGTTGGGCAGATGATTGTCATTACCATTGCGGTAGTGATTGCAGCGGTGGTGACCATTGCGGTGAACTTTACAGCAGGATTTTTTGGCCATGTGCCTTTACATGCTGGTAATGGCCGCTCTGGTGGCTTTAGGCGGTTCCGTTGCCTTCGCAAAAATGGAGACAGTCTGAGTTATGGGAGTCGAACGTATGGTTGCAGTTTTTCGCTTTCTGTGATATGATAGCGAATACGCCAAGGCATATTTGATTTATGGTGATGTTCGCGTCAGCAGGCATGTATGCCCGGAAAGGAATAAGGAATGATTGCATATATAAGGGGAAAAGTGGCAGAGATTGGGGAAAATAAGGTGGTGCTGGATGTGCACGACATGGGATATCAGGTGTTTCTGTCCGGCAGGGATGCCCAGGCAATGCCCTCACCGGGGGAACAGGTGCGGCTGCACACCTACCTGCATGTGAAAGAGGATGCCATGCAGCTCTTTGGATTTCTGACCAGGGATGACCTGGAGGTCTTTAAGCTGCTTTTTAAATGTCAATGGAATAGGGCCCCAAGGCCGCACTTGGCGTGCTCACCGCCCTGTCTGCAGATGATCTGCGCTTTGCCGTGCTCTCAGATGATGTGAAGAGCATCTCCACAGCCCCCGGGATTGGAAAGAAGACGGCGCAGAAACTTATTTTGGAGCTGAAGGATAAGCTGAGTCTGGAGGAGGCCTTTGAGAAGCGTCTGGAGAATAGCGGACAAGCCCCCCATCAGCGTCGCCTCGGACGCAAGGGGGGAGGCTGTACAGGCTCTGACTGCCCTGGGGTATTCCAGCACAGACGCCTTAAGAGCGGTGAAACAGGCACAGGTGACGGAGGATATGACTACAGAAGAGATCCTGAAGGCTGCGCTGAAAAATATGGCATTTTTGTAGAGGTAGTATAAATGGGAAGAAGAATTATCACGTCAGAGGTTCTGGAGGAAGACATAAAGACAGATTACAGTCTCAGGCCTCAGACTCTGGATGACTATATTGGCCAAACAAAGGCAAAGGAGACATTAAAAATCTATATCCAGGCCGCGAAACAGCGGGGAGACGCCCTGGACCATGTGCTCCTCTACGGTCCTCCGGGGCTTGGAAAGACAACGCTGGCGGGTATTATCGCCAATGAGATGAAGGTAAATATCAAAATCACCTCCGGGCCGGCCATAGAGAAACCTGGGGAGATGGCAGCCATCTTAAGCAATCTTCAGGAGGGAGACCTGCTCTTTGTGGATGAAATCCACCGGCTGAACCGGCAGGTAGAAGAGGTGCTGTACCCTGCGATGGAGGATTATGTGATTGACATTATGATCGGAAAAGGGGCGGCGGCGCGCTCCATCCGCCTGGATCTGCCCAAATTTACCCTGGTTGGCGCAACCACAAGGGCGGGGCTTCTGACCGCTCCTCTGCGGGACCGCTTTGGGGTGATTCACCGCCTGGAATTCTACACCGAGGAGGAGCTTGAGACTATTATTGTGGGCTCCGCCAGAAAGCTGGGGGTTGAGATTGACGAAAGGGGAGCAAAGGAGATGGCAAAACGCTCCAGAGGAACCCCCAGGCTTGCCAACCGCCTTTTGAAGAGGGTGCGGATTTTGCCCAGGTGAAATATGAGGGAAAGATCACCGGGGAGGTGGCCGCTTTGGCGCTGGATCTGCTGGAGGTAGATAAGTACGGGCTGGACCAGACAGACCGGAATCTGCTCCTTGCGATGATTGATAAGTTTAAGGGAGGCCCTGTGGGGCTGGACACCCTGGCGGCAGCCATCGGGGAAGACGCAGGCACCATTGAGGATGTATACGAGCCCTATCTGATCAAAAACGGATTTATAAACCGCACTCCCAGAGGGCGTGTGGCCACGGAGCTTGCGTGGCACCATTTGGGAATTCATGAATAAATAGGTTGTAATTCCGAAGAATTTGTTTATAATAGAACATAGAAACGAAAGAAAGGGAGAACTGCTTGTATGTCATCCAAGAATAAAACCGAGGTGCTGATCGACGGGAAAATATATACCTTAAGCGGATATGAGAGTGAAGAGTATCTGCAGAAGGTTGCTACATATATCAACAATAAGCTGGCTGAGTTTAAAAAGCTGGAGGGGTACAACCACCAGTCTAAAGAGACAAAGAGCATGCTCTTGGATTTAAATATCGCAGACGACTATTTCAAAGCCAAAAAGCAGGTGGAGATGGTGGAGGAAGAGCTGGCGGAAAAGGATAAAGAGCTGTACGATTTAAAGCATGAGCTCATCAGCATCCAGATCAAGCTGGAGACAGCGGAGAAGTCCATTCAGGATATGCAGAAGGAGTCCACAGAGTACCAGAAGAGAATTGTCAGACTGGAAACAGAGCTTGATGAAAAGAATAAAATGAGTGGAAGGGCTGTCCGGTTGAGACAGCCCTTCTTAGACAGGAGAAATCAGTATGAAAGCGGAGATACTTGCCCCAGCGGGGTCTTATGAGAGTTTAAGAGCAGCAGTGGCAGCCGGAGCGGATGCAGTCTATATCGGCGGCACCCGGTTTGGGGCCAGAGCTTATGCGGATAACCTGAGCAGAGATCAGCTCCTGGAGGCCATAGATTTCTGCCATCTCCACGGGCGCAGGCTGTATCTGACGGTGAACACACTGCTGAAGGATCAGGAGATGGAGGAGTTGTATGATTATCTGCTGCCATTTTTACCTCCAGGGCCTGGATGCCGTGATTGTTCAGGACCTGGGTGCTTTGGAACTGATACGAAGCGCCTTTCCGGGCCTGGAGATCCATGCAAGTACACAGATGACCGTTACCGGCGCAGCGGGGGCACAGTTTTTGGAGAAGCTGGGTGTTTCCAGGGTGGTCACCTCCAGGGAACTCTCTCTGGGAGAGATACAGGATATCCGAAATGCGGTAGACATGGAGATTGAGAGTTTTGTACATGGAGCACTGTGCTATTGCTATTCCGGCCAGTGTCTTTTCAGCAGCATGCTGGCGGGAGGAGCGGCAACAGGGGAAGATGTGCCCAGCCCTGTCGCCTTCCCTACGAGGCAGCGGGGGGAGAAGGGATTTCTGTTAAGCCCAAAGGATATCTGTACGTTAGAGCTTCTGCCGGATATTCTGGAGGCGGGTGTCTATTCCCTGAAGATTGAAGGCAGAATGAAGCGGCCGGAGTACACGGCCGGAGTCGTGAGGATTTACCGGAAATATGTGGACCAGTATATGCTTAAAGGGCGCGAAAACTACCGGGTGGAACAGGAAGACTTGCGTCAGCTGATGGAACTGTACAACCGGGGAGGCTTTACCTTAGGCTACTATAAGGAGAGAAACGGGCGGAATATGATCTCCCTTGCCAGGGCAAACCACTATGGGACACCTGGGGCCAAGGTGCTGGAGGTTAAAAAACCAGGTACTCCTAAAAGCCCTGGAGGATCTGCACGAGAGGGATATACTGGAGAGCGAGACCTTAAAGGAGGATGTCCGGGAGGGCCAGAATTTCCGCATAACGCTTTTCAATAAGGATAACAGACATGGGGTGAAGCCTGGGACGGTAATGCACAGCACCAGGGACGAAAAGCTTTTCTACTGGCTGCAGGAACAGTTTTTACAGGGCAAGATCCAAGAAAATATTAATGGGAAATTAATGATTTGCAGGGGAAACCTGCTATACTGAGTGTAATTATAGGTGATTTTGCCGCAACGGTCTTGGGGATGTCCCCTGGGGAGGCCATCAGGCAGCCCATGATGCCGGATAAGGTAAAAAAAGCAGATAGAGAAGACAGGGAACACCCGTTTGTATTTCAAGAGCTTTCCATAGAGATGGATGAGGGATTATTTATGCCCCTGCAGAGTCTGAATGATTTAAGAAGAAAGGCGCTGGAGGAGCTGGGCCGGAAAGTGGTCTGTGCATACCGCAGAGTCATACCGGATAGACTGGAGAGAAGCATGTCATTCACACAGAGAGGCAGCTTCCCGGGAACTATATGCATCTGTGGTGAGCGGGGGAGCAGCTGGAAGCCCTCATAGATGTACCGGGAATTGAGGGAATCTATGTGGACAGCTCTGCATTAGACCTTCCGTTAACGTCCGCGCAGACCATTAAGCTGGTGTCCTCTGCCGGGAACAAGGAAAAAAAATGTCTGTTTATCACGCCTTCCATTCTTCGAAGGGATGTCCGGAAAACGTTTGAAAATCCGGAATCCATAGCGGCTCTGGAGGCTTTCGACGGCATCTTAATAAAAATTTAGAGTCCTGGGCCTTCTTTCAGGAAAAAAATTGGAAAAAGATTTGATTTTGGATCATAATATGTATACATTCAATGTCTGGGCCAGGGAATTCGGCAGAAGATGGGGCTTCCATGGACACCGCGCCTGTGGAGCTGAACAGCCGGAGCTGGCCAGGCGGGGAATGGAAGATAGTGAGCTGATGGTATACGGGCGTCTGCCTATGATGGTCTCAGCCCAGTGCCTGACAAAGACCGTTAAGGGCTGTACCGGGAAACCGGGATGGATGTATTTAAAGGACCGAAAAGGAAAGCGGTTTCCTGTGAAAACAACTGCTCCGTCTGCTGCAATGTGATCTACAAACCAAGTGCCCCTGGTGCTCTTTTGAAAATAAAGAGGAGATCCAGAGGCTGAATCCTGCAAGGCTGCGCCTGAGTTTTACCACAGAGACCGGGAAGGAGGCCGCGGCTGTCGCCAGGGCCTTTGCAGGCCGTTTTGTGAATGAGAGAGAAGTAGAATATGACTTTGGTGAATTTACCAGAGGACATTTCAAAAGAGGAATAGAGTAGGTGAAAAAGTGACAAGATTAATCATTGAAGTTTCGCGGTATGTGCTGATCGGTCTGATTTTGATTTACACACTTCAAAGCTTTCTTGATCTTCCGCAAAAAGAGTGATGACGCCAGGGAGTTTTTGTATCTGCGTCAGAATGTGGTGATGTTCTGTATCCATTTCGTGGCATTTATGGTGCTTTACTTAAAGATGGAGGAACCCACCCTGCTGTATTTTTACGCTGCACAGGTGATCTATCTGGCTGCCACTCTGGTTTTGTTTCGAATCTGTATCCCAGGGCTTCCAAGCTGATCATCAACAATATGTGTATGCTGATTACCATTGGCTTTATCATGACCACCAGGCTTTCCTATGACCAGTCCCAGAGTCAGTTTAAACTGGTGGTGGCGGGAACCGTAATTGCGCTGATCATTCCTGTTATTATACGTAAAATGAAGTTTCTGACTAAGTGGGCCTGGGTGTACGCGGTGCTTGGAATCGGACTTTGGGTGTGGTGGCGGTTCTGGCAAGAGCCACCTACGGTGCGAAGCTGACACTGAGCATCGGGGGCATCAGCCTTCAGCCCTCGGAGTTTGTAAAGATTCTGTTTGTATTTTTCGTGGCAGGAATGCTGGCGAAATCCACGGAGTTTAAGCAGGTGGCAGTTACAACTGTGCTTGCGGGCATCCATGTGTTGATACTGGTTGCCTCCACAGACCTGGGAAGTGCGCTGATCTTTTTGTCACCTATCTGGTGATGCTGTTTGTGGCCACAAAGGACTGGAAATATCTGCTTGCCGGACTTGCGGCCGGGGTGTTGGCTGCGGTGGCTGCCTATTTCTTGTTCAGCCATGTGAAGGTCAGGGTGGAGATTTGGCAGGACCCCTTCCAGAGCTATGAGGGAGGCGGATACCAGGTGGCCCAGTCCCTGTTTGCCATTGGGCTGCTGGTGGCTGGGAACAGGCCTGTTTCAGGGTTCCCCAAACGCCATACCCATTGTGTATCAAGACTTTATGTTCTCCGCTATTGTGGAGGAACTGGGGGCAATTTTTGCCATCTGTGTAATCTTGATCTGCATGAGCTGTTTTATTGCGTTTGTGAATGTGGCAATGAAGCTGACAGAAAACTTTACCGGGACGTGGCTCTGGGCCTGGGCTGTATGTATGCTGTGCAGGTGTTTCTGACAGTGGGGGGGCGCCATGAAGATGATCCCTATGACGGGAGTTACCCTGCCCTTTATCAGCACAGGAGGCAGTTCCATAGTCAGTACCCTGATGTCATTTTCCATTATTCAGGGACTCTATTTATTAAGAGAAGATGAGGAAGAAGAGCTTGAGGAAGAAGAATACTACAGACGATATCCATATCAGTGAAATTCCGCTGGATGAGGAGCGTCCAGGCAGAAAGAAAAAGGAAAAAAAAAAGAGAGTAAGATAAAAAGAAAAAGGCGTCGCCGTCCAAAGGGAGGGGGACCATCAGGGTACCAGGACGCGTATCAGGAGCGGAAGAAAAGGAACCGGGAACTGGTGCGGGTCAGCTATCTGATCGTGGCCATGTTTTTATCCCTTGCAGTCTATTTGGTTTATTTTAATGTATATAAGATTGATGAGATCAACTCCAACTCCTACAATACAAAGCAGGACAGTAAGCAGGAGATGATCATAAGGGGATCTATCCTCTGCGGACGGGGGAGATTCTGGCTGGGACCAACGTGGATGCGGACGGAAATGAGACACGGCTGTATCCCTTGACAATGTATTTTCTCATGTGGTGGGCTATGCCAGCAACGGGAGAGCCGGGGTGGAGGCTACCTCCAACTATGAGCTGATGGCCTCCCACGCGTCCATATTAGAACAGGTTAAATTGGAGGAGGAAAACGTGAAAGTGCGGGGGGGACACCGTGGTGCTCACCTTAGACTCCAGACTGCAGAGGGCCTGCTATGACGCACTTGGAAGCTATGAGGGAGCAGTGGTGGTCATAGAACCGGACACAGGAAAGATATTGGCAATGGTATCCAAGCCGGATTTTTAACCCCAACACGATCTCAGAGGACTGGGAAACACTGATCAATGATACTCAGAACAGCTCCCTTTTCAACCGCGCAGCACAGGGACAATACCCGCCGGGATCTACCTTCAAGATTCTGACCACACTGGCCTACTTAAGGGAGCATCCGGATGACTATCAGAACTACGGTTTTTACTGTGACGGCAGCATCAGCAAAGAGGATGTGACCATTACCTGTTACGGAGGAGCGGTGCACGGTCAGGTGGATTTGGAGCAGTCCTTTGTCCATTCCTGCAGCGGCTCCTATGCAAACATCGGCATGGAGCTAAAGAATGCGGATTTTCGAAAGCTATGCGAAAGCTTTCTGTTTAACAACGATCTGCCCATCACCATGCCTTCGAGCAAAAAGTCTGTTTACCCTGGATGATAATGCCTCCTATGGGGAGGAGATGATGACTGCTATCGGACAGGAGATACGGTGGTATCCCCTTTGGAGATGGCCCTGGTAACAGCCACGGTGGCCAACGGGGGAAATATGATGACACCCTACTATGTGGACCGCCTGGAGACGTATGACGGGGATATGGTAAACAGTACAAGCCCGCTGTGTACAAGGAGCTGATGAGCACACAGGAGGCAGGTATTCTCACGGAGTATATGACAAAGACCGTGGAGGAGGGAACCGCCTCCGCACTCTCAGGCCTGGGATACACGGCTGCAGGAAAGACAGGGTCTGCGGAGTATGAGATCGGGGGTAACTTAAAAGAGACACACTCCTGGTTTGTGGGATTCTCTAATGTGGAGAATCCAGACATCGCCATTGCAGTCATTGCGGAGAACGGGGGATCGGGCAGTTCCACAGCTGTACCCATTGCCAGACAGGTTTTTGACGCATACTATGAATACGTTAAGTAGCACAGCGCTGCGGCTTACACTGTGACGCAAATCCGTTACTGTTCATACGTTCACAGTAACATGCATAAATCGACTTTGACAATTAAGGTTGCATGATTTCTGAAAAGAGTTATACTAAAACCAGTCAAAACTGACACAACGCATTACAGGAGGAATTGCAATGATAGAAGCAACGAGCTGTGGCGGTGTGGTGATATTTCGTGGCAAGATCCTGCTTTTTGTACAAGAGCTACAAGAACAAGTACGAGGGCTGGGTTTTGCCAAAGGGAACTGTAGAGGCTGGTGAAGAGTTTAAAGACACCGCTGCGAGAGAAGTTCTGAGGAGACAGGAGTACAGGCATCCATCATAAAATATATAGGAAAAAGTCAGTATACCTTCAATGTACCTGAGGACACGGTTGCAAAAGATGTCCACTGGTATTTAATGATGTCCGACAGCTATTACAGCAAACCACAACGTGAAGAGTATTTTGTAGACTCGGGGTATTATAAGTTTTCATGAGGCTTATCATCTATTGAAGTTTTCAAACGAGAAAATGATATTAGAGAAAGCGTATAATGAATATTTAGATCTGAAAAAGAAGAATCTTTGGGGAATCGAAAATATTTTTAAAGAAAAAGGATATGCTTTTGTGCATGTCCTTTCTTTCATATCACAGAGGGAAAAAGGAGGGTTTTACTATGTTGGAAAAGATTGACCTCACGAAGAAGATGGGAAAGAAAGAGTTTAAACAGCGTATGGATGTGCTCACTGTGAAGCTGGGTATCCTGCAGCGGGAGTGCAGAGACTTGAAGATACCGGTGATTATAGTCTTCGAGGGCTTTGGTGCAGCGGGAAAGGGAACCTTGATCAATCAGCTGATCCAGCCCTTAGATCCCAGGGGGTTTCGCGTATTTGCCATCAGCGAAGAGTCAGAGGAGGAGCAGATGCGCCCCTTTCTTTGGAGATTCTGGACTAAGACGCCTGCTAGGGGAGGATTGCGATCTTTGACCGAAGCTGGTACCGTCGTGTTTTGATTGACCGGTTTGACAAGGTGACCACCGAGAGCCAGCTGGGGTATGCCTACAATGAGATCGTTTTCCTTTGAGTCCGCCCCTGGCCGACGACGGAAACGTGATTATTAAATTTTTCTGGACATTACCAGAAAGGAACAGGAGAAGCGGTTTGCACGCCTTTTAGACAACAAAGAGACGGCCTGGAGGGTGTCAAAGGGAGATTTGAAAAAGAAATAAGCATTTTCAGGAATACAAAGTGATGAATGAGGAAATGCTCCAAAAGACAGATACGGACTTCGCACCCTGGACAATCGTGGAGGCCATGGACCGGGAGTACGCTGTTGTCAAGGTAATCAGCACGGTGATAGACCGACTGGAAAAACAGGTGGCTCAGGTCAGAGCTTCCAAGGAGATCAAGGAAAAACAGGTGCAGGCAGCGGAAGAGCAGCATTTGACGTTCAAATCCTCCATTTTAAGCAGTGTAGATCTGAGTCTGAGCTACACCAAGGAGGAGTACAAGGAGCGGCTGAAAAAGCTTCAGGATAAGCTATCCGTTCTGCATAGTGAGCTCTACCGCAGAAGAATTCCGGTTATTCTGGGGTTTGAGGGCTGGGATGCCGGCGGAAAGGGAGGAGCGATCAAGCGAATCACAGAATGTATGGACCCAAGAGGATATGAGGTGAACCCCACAGCAGCTCCCAATGATATTGAGAAGGCCCACCACTATCTGTGGCGCTTCTGGCACAACCTGCCCAAGGCCGGGCATGTGGCGCTCTATGACAGGACCTGGTATGGGCGTGTGATGGTGGAACGGATCGAGGGCTTCTGCACCAAGGAGGAATGGAAGCGGGCCTATAAGGAGATCAATGATATGGAGGCAACCTGGGTTCACGACGGGGCAATTGTGTTGAAATTCTGGCTGCAAATCGACAAGGATGAGCAGGAGCGGCGGTTTAACGAGCGTATGGAAACCCCGGAAAAGCAGTGGAAGATCACCGACGAGGACTGGCGGAACCGCGCCAAGTGGGATGCTTATGAGAAAGCGGTGGATGAGATGCTGATCCGCCTCCACCACCTATGCACCATGGACCATTGTGGAGGGCAACTGCAAGTACTATGCTAGGATCAAAGTGCTGGAGAATGTGATTGCCGCCATTGAAAAAGAGGCTGGAGAAGTGAGAAAATGTAACAGGGCAGCTTGGCTGAACTGTTACAAGAAAATAGGTGGACTGGTATTATTTTCTATGGGATCTGTAAATTTTGTGCTATAATCATAGTGGCATGGGAAGGAACGTAGAGACTATGAAATGGTATACAGACCTGTACGTGGGTGAGACAGCCCGCAGGAGGAAAAAGAAGATCATTCGCAAACTGAAGATGAACGCCGGAATGCTGGACGTATATCTGGTAACTCTGGCTTACAACAGGAGAGACATGCTGGACATCATCTCATCCGCTTACCTGAAGCAGGCAGCGGTTCGCAGGCAGCTTCCAATGATTGTGGGATTGCCTGCGGCTATGAGGAGGCCGTGGAGCTGGTGGTACAAATGGTTCAGGGAAACCTATGAGAAGACAGGCAAGGCGGATGTCCCCGGGTATCTGGCTCAAAAAGTAAAGGAAAATAGAATGTGACAGGTGTAAGAATATGCTACATATCCTTTTGGTAATACTAAAAATTATAGGGATTCTGCTGCTGGCTGTGATACTTTTACTGCTGGCAGCTGTCCTGATCGTACTGTTTGTTCCCGTGCGTTATCATATAAAGGCGTACAGAGGGACGGAGGAACCTGGGTATGGGGAAAGGCCAGCTGGCTGCTTCACCTGATTACATTGACAGGCAGCTGGGGACAGGACAAAAATGAGATCCGGCTGAAAATCCTGGGGCGGTCAAGAAGCGCATCAGATCTCTCAGGAGGCTTTCGCACAGGAAGAGGAGAGAAGAAGCGGGACTCAGCGGATGAGGATCAGGAGTTTGACTTAGAGGAAGAACTGGAGGTCTCGAACAGAAGAGAAGACGGATGCCCGCGCTCTGACTGAGAAGTCTTCTGAGGTGGAAATGGATGGAGAAAGAGTGCAAGGACCAGAACCTGCACCCACAGCGAAAAAGGATGGGGAAACGAAGGAGAAACAGCAGAAGTATCAGGAGAAGTCTTTGGAGAGACCGCGTCAGGGCCCTGGGAAGACCGGGCGGCTGAGAGGACTGCTGGATAAGCTTAGAAGTTTGCTCCGTAGAATTCTGGAGATTCCGGAGAGGCTTAAGTCTTTTTGGAAAAAGCTTAAGGCAGCCCTTAGGAAGGGACAGATGACCTGGAAAAAGATATTGAAAAAGATATCCGTCCTGCGTACAGAAGAAGGAAGGAATGTGTGGAAGCGAATGTGGGGCCATGGTTTTTATCTGTGGAAGCATCTGCATCCTCAAAAGGTGGAGGAGAACTTCACTACGGATTTGGAGATCCGGCTCTCACCGGCCAGGCCACAGGGATTTTTTATCTGCTGCTTCCACTGAGCTGTGAAAAATCCGGCTTCTGCCGGATTTTGAAAATACCGTATGCGAGGGAACCCTTGAGATAAAGGGCCATATTCGCATCTTCCATCTGGGAAATATAGGATGGAAAATATTCAGAGACAAGGAATTTAGAAATTTATTGAAAGCAATGAAAGCGTAAGGAGGAAAAGACATGGCTTCAGACAACAACTTTCAGACAACCGTAGATTCTCTTTTCAAGGGAATGGACAGCTTCATCACCACAAAGACCGTGGTTGGGGAGGCCATCCACATCGGCGATACCATTATACTGCCATTAGTAGATGTTACCTTTGGAGTGGCAGCCACAGCCAAAGCGGAGGACAAAAGGAACAACGGAGGCGGCGGAATGGGCGGTAAGATGTCCCCTAGCGCTGTGCTGGTCATTCAAAACGGAACCACAAAGCTGGTAAATGTGAAGAATCAGGATGGGCTTACCAAAATCCTGGATATGGTACCAGACTTTGTAAACAAATTTACTGAGGGAAAGATGGGCACATCCTCTGAGACGGACAGGGAGGAAGCGGCCAAGGCGATGGAAGAAGAGATAAAAAAACGCCGCGGATAGTGTAGTAGAATAAAAAATGCTGCATATAATGTAAAAAGGCATTCTATGGAGCGTTTATGAGGCGCATTATCGGATATACATTATTTTGGATGGGAATAGGGATGTTGATTGCGGTAATCATTCCATATGTAATCATATCCGTTCTTATTACAGCCGTTTTACTGCTCATTGGTTATAATCTGTTTTGCTGTTAGGGTATCCAAAGCGACCAGGTCATTTCCGAAATGACCTGGTCGCTTTGGATATAAAAAACCTCTCAAAATGAGAGGCTTTCATACTTATGCTCTTTCTACTTTTCCGGATCTTAAACAAGAAGTACAAACATACATTTTCTTAGAAGCTCCGTTCACTTTCAACCTTTACAGACTTAATGTTGGATTTCCACATTTTGTTTGATCTTCTATGGAATGACTTACTTTGATACCGAAATAAGCACCTTTGTCACAAATAGCGCATCTTGCCATGATAGCACCTCCTTGAATATATATTGCCTATCTCTTATAGGCTCACAACACTAGATATTTTAGCAGATACACCTATGTTTTGCAAGTGAAAAATAAAATTTCTGCAAATATTTTACAAAAAACCAAAAAATATATTTCATTTTGTATGAAAACAGGGTATAATCATAAATAATAATTCAGAATGAATACCAATACTATATGGGAGGTACCGATATGAAGGGACGTATGGATACAGAACTTGGTTCGATCTTAATTGATACGGACGTGATTGCGACTTACGCGGGAAGCGTCGCTGTTGAGTGCTTTGGCATTGTGGGGATGGCGGCTGTAAATATGAAGGATGGATTGGTTAAGCTATTAAAGAGGAGAGTTTAAAACACGGCATCAATGTAGAAATCAATGACAATAAGATTTCCCTTGACTTTCATGTGATTGTCTCCTATGGGGTAAGTATTTCCGCAGTAGCTGAGAATCTCTTCGACAGCGTTAAGTATAAGCTGGAGGAGTTTACCGGTATGGAGATTGAAAAATAAATATCTACGTTGAAGGCGTAAGAGCGATTGATTAAGGAGGAACTTGTTGTGGTAACAAATACGATAAACGCCAAGTTATGCGCAAAGATGTTTTTGGCGGGGGCAAAAAAATCTGGAAGCGAAAAAGGAGTGGATTAATGAGCTGAACGTATTCCCCTGTTCCGACGGCGATACAGGGACAAATATGACCCTCACTATCATGTCCGCTGCAAAGGAAGTAGCATCTCTGGAGAATCTGGATATGGAGTCCCTGGCAAGAGCTATTTCTTCCGGATCACTGCGCGGCGCCCGCGGAAACTCGGGAGTAATCTCACAGCTGTTCCGTGGCTTTACAAAGGGAATCAAGCACTATGAGGAGGTGGACACGGTTATTCTGGCGGCTGCCATGCAGAAGGCTGTGGAGACTGCTTACAAGGCGGTTATGAAGCCGAAAGAGGAACCATCCTTACGGTTGCCAAGGGAGCTGCGGACAAGGCGGCTGAGTTGGCGGAGACAGATGTGGAGATGAAGGAGTTTATTCAGCAGGTGATTGACCACGCGGATTTTGTGCTCTCCCAGACACCGGAGATGCTGCCGGTCCTGAAGGAAGCCGGGGTAGTTGACTCCGGCGGACAGGGACTGATGCAGGTTCTGCGGGGCGCCTGACGCATTCTTGGGCAAAGAGATCGATTATACCATAGAGGGAGCTTCTAAGGGGCGGGCACCAGCGTGACCTACACTGCTGCTCCTCAGACTGAGGCAGACATTAAATTTGGCTATTGCACGGAATTCATCATTATGTTGGAGAAGGAGTACACAGAAGAGGCAGAGCAGGGATTTAAAGGATTTTTAGAGTCCATCGGGGATTCTATCGTAGTGGTTTCAGACGATGATATTGTAAAGGTTCATGTACATACCAATGATCCTGGTAAGGCAATATCAAAAGCGTTGACCTATGGCTCCCTGACAAAGATGAAGATTGACAATATGAGAGAAGAGCATCATGAGAAATTGATCAAGGATGCGGAAAAGATGGCAACTATGCAGGCGCAGGAGGCACAGGCATCCGCACCTAAGAAAGAGGTTGGTTTTATCTCAGTATCCATTGGGGAAGGCGTGAGGAAATCTTTAAAGGACTGGGAGTGGACTACCTGATTGAGGGTGGGCAAACCATGAATCCCAGCACAGAGGATATGCTACGGGCCATCGAGAAGGTGAATGCGGACAATGTATTTATTTTCCCTAACAATAAAAATATCATACTGGCAGCCAACCAGGCAAAGGTATTAACCAGAGATAAGAAAGTGGTGGTAATCCAAAGACAGTACCCCAGGGGATCACAGCCATGATCAATTACAATGTGGAGCTCACGGCAGAGGACAATGAGGCTGCCATGAATGAAGAGATCAGGCACGTGAAGACTGGGCAGGTGACCTATGCGGTGAGGGATACCCACATTGACGATAAAGAAATCAAAGAGGGAGACATCATGGGCATCGGCGATCACGCTATTCTGGCGGTGGGCCAGGAGATCAGCCAGGTGGCCAGGGAGACGGTTGACCTGATGATGGACGAGGAATCGGAGCTGATCAGTGTCTAACACCTGGGGAGGAAGTGGATGAGGATGCCGCAAAAACCAGTTGGGTGAGGAGCTGATGAAACAGTACCCCTCCTGTGATGTGGAGGTGTACTTTGAGGACAGCCCATCTACTACTATGTAATATCTGTGGAATAGGAGTGTCTATGAATGAGTTATCCCCATAGATGCAGTTAAGGGCATTGGGAAAAAAACAAAAAAGTATTTGAGCGGGCAGGGATCAACCGGGTGGGAGACCTGCTCCACTATTATCCCAAAACCTATGATACGTTTGCACCTCCGGTTCCCCATATCAGAGGTGCAAGAGGATGCACTTGTATGTGTCTGGGGATAATTGACCGCCCTGTGACTGTGCGCTACCAAAAAACGGATGCAGATCGCGGCCACTGTGCTTCGGGATGAGACGGGCACTCTGAATACAAGCTGGTTTCACATGCCCCTATTTGAAAAACACACTGAAGCCCGGCGCTAAATATATTTTCCGCGGACGTATTATAAAAAAAGGACAGCAGCTGTTCCTGGAACAGCCTGCTGTTTTTGACGTTCAATCATATCTGGAGATGAGGGCACACTTCAGCCCCTGTATCCCCTTACGGAGGGGCTGACCAACAAAATGGTCTCAAAGGCGGTCCGACAGGCTCTGGAGAAAGCGGAACTCACAAGAGAGGTCCTTCCATGGAAGCCGAAAGCAGTATAATCTGGCGGAGTACCATTTGCCTTGGAGCAAATCCATTTTCCAAAGGACCTTCACCATATGATGCTGGCCAGACAGGCTGGTGTTTGATGAATTTTTCCTGTTTATCCTGGCCCTGCGCAGTCTGAAGCAGAACCGGGTGGAGGTTCGCCATCATTTTTGTATTGAGAAAAAGCCATTGACGGATCAGGTCATCTCCCGGCTGCCCTATGCCTGACAAAGGCCCAGCAGAAGGTTTGGAGGGAGCTGGAACAGGATCTGACAGGTCCTAAGGTGATGGCTAGGCTGATACAGGGGATGTTGGGTCCGGAAAGACTGTCCTGGCGGTTCTGGCTTTGCTTTTGACAGCGGAGAACGGATACCAAGGCTCTATAATGGTCCCAACGGAGGTGCTTGCCAGACAGCACTATGAGTCTTTCAAAGAACTGTTTGGGGAACAGGGTCTGCCCTTTCAGGCAGTGTTGCTCACCGGGTCCATGACCGCAAGAGAAAAGAAACAGGCCTACAGACTAATTGAGGAGGGGGAGGCGCAGATTATTATCGGTACTCACGCCCTGATACAGGAGAAGGTTCAGTATCAGTCCCTGGCATTGGTGGTCACGGACGAACAGCACCGTTTCGGTGTAAATCAGAGGGAGGCACTGGCGGAAGGGGGAGACCCCCACACGATCGTGATGAGTGCAACTCCGATCCCCAGAACTCTGGCTGTGATTCTGTACGGGGATCTGGATATTTCGGTCATCGATGAGCTGCCGGCCAACCGCCTGCCAATCAAAAACTGTGTGGTGGGAACCTCCTACCGCAAAAAGGCATATGAGTTTATTGAAAAAGAAATAAAAGCGGGCCGTCAGGCTATGTAATCTGTCCAATGGTAGAAGAGAGTGAAGCTATTGAGGCTGAGAACGTGATTGAGTACACAGACCGTCTCCGCGCTGCTCTGGACAAAAGCGATTCGGGTGGAGTACCTCCACGGAAAGATGAAGCCAAAGGAAAAAAATGAGATTATGGAGCGCTTTGCAGAGGGGAGATACAGGTCTTGGTTTCCACCACTGTGGTGGAGGTGGGAGTAAAATGTGCCAAATGCCACGGTGATGATGATAGAAAACGCGGAGCGCTTGGATTGGCCCAGCTCCATCAGCTGAGGGGCAGAGTGGGGCGGGGGGGATTTCAGTCCTACTGCATTATGGTGCGCAGCTCTGACAGCCAAAAGACAAAGGAGAGACTGGAGATCCTGAATCAATCCAACGATGGATTTTATATAGCCGGAGAAGATCTGAAGCTTCGGGGCCGGGAGACTTGTTTGGCATCCGCCAAAGCGGTATTCTGGACTTTAAGCTGGGAGATGTATTTCAGGATGCGGCCATTTTGCAGGAGGCCAGCCAGGCGGCAAGCAGACTTCTGGAGGAGGACCCGGAGTTTGAGAGGGCGGAGCACAGGCTTTTGAGAGAGAAGGTGGCGGAAATGGTGAGGGAGAGACAGGGACGCTGAATCTGTAAAGATTTCGGAAAGTTTCAAAAAATTTGTCTGAATTGCTGCTAAAAATATGAAAATATGTGACAAATATGGCAGTATATGCTAAAATGTAAAGAAAACATGGGGGATATCAACCAAGCAAGGAGGAAAGTTATGAGACAACGATCAAATGTATTAAAGCAGGGTATGGCAATGCTGCTTGCCTTTATTCTGTGTGTTTCCGGGTTAGGCTGGTTGCCGCCGGCGGGCATGACTGCAAAGGCTGCAGGAAAGATAGAGATTTCGTCTGCCAGGAGCTGGCTCAGATCGGAACAAGCCCTGAGTATCCTATGAATGGGAACTATGTCCTCACTAAGGATATTGATCTGTCCACGTACAATAATGGAGAGTGGATACCGATTGGAGGCTCCGGGGGCCGGAGTACGGTCTGGTAAGCGGCGACAGGGTTTTTAGCGGCACGTTCGACGGAAATGGGAAGACCATCTCAAATCTGAAGATCAGCTTTGACGGCAGCAGCAGTCAAAACACCACAAACCAGTCCGGGCTTTTTTGCCATGATCGGCAGTGATTCCTCTGAACACTACGCGGAAGTGAAAAATTTAAACTTTACGGATGTCTCTGTGTCGCACCTGCTGGGGAGAGGGACAGCATCGGGACTCTGGCAGCGGATGTTGACGGGTATGCCAGAATCGACAATATTGCAGTCCTGAGCGGAGAGATCAGGGCCACATCCGGTCCGGGAAGTGACTTGATCGGAGTCGGAGGCGTAGTGGGTCAGGTCCGCACAAACAATTCCGCGGTCAGGATGACCAATCTGTACAATGCCGCTGATGTGGAGGTGGCGCAGGGCCTGAGTTCTAACTGGGTGCGCTGCGGAGGAATCCTTGGAAGGATACATCAGTCCAGTCATATCGGACTCTGAGTTCTTGCTTAAATGTGGGGAAGATTACCTACAAGGGCGGTCAGGGATATGCCGTAAACGGCTACAGTTCCAGTCCGGATTCAGAGGCAAATACGGCGAATATCACAGCCTGCTTCGGTTTGGCAGGGACAGGAGGTTCACCTCTGCGGTAACACAGATCACGGAGGCGGAGCTGGGCAGTGAAGCGGTAAAAAATGCCCTGGGGGCTGACTATTGGACAATCTCTGGAAACCGGATCATGCCGATTATCAGTGAGGGTAAGGTCGTCACGCCAATTCCAATGCCCACATTTGCGGACGGAGACAGCGCTTCCTCCGTTACCAAGTCCTTTACCCTCCCGCTGGCCTATGAGTCGGAGAAAGGGACGGAGGCCATCACCTGGAGCAGCAGTAATCCGGAGATCATAGCCATCGATGGCGCAGACGCTCTGGTAAAAGGAGTTATCGCAGACGCGCAGGTGACACTTACCGCACAGACCGGGTCCGGAAAGACAAAGTCAATCACCGTAACCGTGGTCTCAAACCTCGTACTGGAGATTGACCAGGAATATGAAGCCCGGGACCTCCATCACTGCCGCTGTGGCAAATTATCCGGAGGATTTGGATATAAGTTACCGGTGGGAGATTGATGGAAAAACGGTTTCCCAGACAGACGCATACACCCCGCACAGAGCGATGTGAACCACTTTATAACAGTCACAGCCAGCACAGGCAATGGGGAAAAGATCGATGACCTGAAGTTCTACTGCAGTAAGCTTCCGGTTGTATATATTGATACGGAAGACGGACACGGCATTACAAGTAAAGACATATATAAGCCTGCGTCCATGCGCATACAGGGAAATGACCGGTTCAACAGCCAGAATACCACAATGTATGACGGGGGAATCTCCATTCGGGGACGCGGAAACAGTACCTGAATACTTCCTTTAACAAATTGCCCTATAAGATCAAGCTGGACAGCAAAACAGACTTGTTTGGGTTTGGTAAGAGCAAGCACTGGGCTCTATTAGCCAACTATATGGATGAGTCCCTTGTGCGAAACACCACGTCCTATGACCTTTCCGGTACAATGGGAATGAATTACCTGAAGTCCACCCATGTGGATGTGATTCTAAACGGAGTGTACGCAGGAAATTATCAGTTGGTGGGGAATGTGAGGTTGAATCCAGCCGCGTGGATATCTATGACTGGGAGGATTGTGCCAAAGAAGCGGCCAAGTACGTCATTAAGCAGGCCAAGGACAATACGGATGGCGCTGCGGACCAACTGGAAGAGCGTCTGGTGGAGAATCTGGGTTGGATAACCAGCGGTACGGTGGACTACAATGGAAATACATATGACATAACAAACTGCCTCCCCAAGGATGAGGAAGGAAATGTGGATTACTCTGGCGGATTTTTGATGGAATTGGATGGGTATTATGATGAGGTTTCTAAATTCAAAACCCAGAACAATCAGCCGATTATGCTTAAAAAGTCCTGAATTCGCCTATACCAATGACAACCTTTTCAATTCCGTAAAAAACTATATTCAGGCAGTGGAAAACAGCATCGTTGCAGGGGACTTCCAGACGGAGTATGAGCAGCAGAGCTGCCACTATTCAGATCTGGTGGATATGGATTCGCTGGTGCGCTATTTCATGCTGAACGAGTTTTTCTGGAACACGGAGACAATGAAAAAAGAGTACCTACATGTATAAAGACCTGGGCGGTAAGCTGTACATAGGCCCATCTGGGACATGGACTGGACCTCAACAGTCTTATCAGCGCGTCTGAGACGAGCAACTATGACAGGTGGGTGACTTCAGACCGCAATGATTCAAACGGACATTGCGCTCAGAACCAGCAGTGGTATAAATATCTGCTCAGTGAGCCCTATTTTGCAGTAAAAGTATATGAGTGCTACAGGGACAACCGGCAGAACTTTGAGGATATCGTCAGAGATGGAGGAATCATTGACCAGCAGGCAGAATATCTGAAAGAATCGGCTGATGCAAACTTTAGGAATGGATTTGTTTACCACAATTCTGCGGATTTTGATAGTCAGATCAGCCGTCTGAAGACATTCCTGAAAAACAGGCTGAACTGGCTGGATCAACAGTTTACCTCTGTGGAGAAACTGCTCTCATCCTTTGACCAGGGGCTGAGAAACAGTTACAATAGCCCGGTGACAAGAGGTTTCAGGCATCTGACAGTATTTCGGTGGAAGCGGACACTGCAGAGAAGGGAAGGACCACTTACACGGCAAAGGTGTCCGGCAGCAGCATTGAAAAAGTTGGATTTTATATAAACGGAAAGCTGGCAGGCACAGCAGATGTGACAGATAGCACTGCGAAGCTGACTGTGGAGGATGCCTGTCTGGAAAAAGAGTCCAACCGTTACAATACCGTGCAGGTTCGGGGATTTGACCGGAACGGAGTGCTGCTTTCAAACGGCAGTATTACAAACTATGCGGTTTTTGAAAAGGAAATAGAGGAGGAAGAAGAAAAAGGTCATCTAATTATCAATCAGGTATACGGCGGGGGGATGAATGACAAGACACCCGTATCTCACAGCTTTATAGAACTGTACAACCCCACTGACAGTGCGGTGGATCTGGATGGCTATTCCCTGGGCTACCTGTCAGGTGGTGAGAATGGGTCGGCTGCCACAGAGCAGAAGCTTTCCCTTAGCGGAATGCTTCCGGCATATACCTCTTATCTGGTGCGCTGTGAGGAACAGGACACCTCAACACCGGAGCTGATTAAGTATGCAGTGAAAAAATTTGACCAGGAGTGGGAGCAGACCATTGACAACAAAAGGTTCCGTATTGTGCTTTACAAGGGCACAGAGGCAGAGGACGGAGTGTCTGTAAATGAAGGAAACATAGAGGGCGCTGCACTTCCCGATGGAACCATCAGTAAACAGAAGGCAATCCGCCGCAGGAACTTTGCGGATACCAACAATAACCGGAATGACTTTGAAGTGGTAAACTACCGGGATGAGGCGGATGCAGCAGTAAAGAAGTATCCCAGAAGCATGGCGGATGGGATATGGAGAACAGACAATGAGCCTGTTGTCACGCCGGACCCGGATAAAAAGCTGGAGGGAAGCGTTTCCATCCGCGGAAATGCCATCGCGGAGGCAATACTCTATGCGGATGAGGCCGTGGCTAATAACACCGGAACACTCAACTACCAGTGGTATGCAGATGGACAGGAGATACCAGGAGAAACTGGCATGTTCCTGGTGGTTGACAAGGAATATGAGGGCCGGAAGATATCGGTATCCATTACGAGTACAGTGGAGACCGGACAGGTGGACAGCGCTGCGACAGAGGTGGTACGTATTTTGGCCCCTCAGACGGAGCATATGATTATCAATCAGGTATACGGAGGTGGCGGAAAGGGAGATACGCCAGTGTCCCACAGTTTCATAGAACTTTATAACTCCACAGACAGGGATATCAACCTGGAGAATTACCGCATTGCCTATTTGTCTAAGGGGACTGTTGAGTCACTGGATTTAACAGGCACAGTGCCGCCCCATACATCATATCTGGTGCAATGCGCCAAAGAGGAGACAGATAAAGCAGTCTGTACATTGTCAAATGCGGATATTATATGGGATATGGTCATCAGCAATAAGAGCTATAGTGTAGTGCTCTTTGACAGGGAAACCCAAGTGGATGGAGTATCGGTCAATGAGGAAACGGTGGAAGGAATACCACTTGAAGATCCTTCGGGGATACGATTATTGCAAAGAACAAATCCATTCGCAGAATTGGATTGATAGACACGGATCAGAATACAGATGATTTTGAAGTATTAAACTACAGCTAGCTGACACCACCTCTTTTGGAGAGGGTGATGCCCAGATCAATGCAGGACGGCAGCTGGGGTATAAAGGATGTTGTAGTCAAGAAGGAGTATACAGTGACTTTCAGCGTCGATGGCGTGCTCACAAAAGTGACAGTGGAAGAGGGCAGCCTGGTGACACCGATTGCGGACCCGGTAAAAAGAGGGATATCAATTTGATGGATGGTACAGCAATGGCAGAAAATATGATTTCTCTGCAAAAGTGAACACAGATCTTGTCCTAACTGCCCAGTGGCAAAAAAATAGTAGAAGAGCCGAAATTAGCGGCTCCCAAAGTGACGGAAGTAAAAAGCCTTATCACGTCAAAGGCTTCACGGGTGCGGGTAAAAGTAGGGAAGGTGAGTGGTGCAGCTTCCTATCAGATTTACCGCAAAAGGGCAGTTCCACAAAGCTTTTGGGGGAGACCAAAACGGGTATTTTCTACGATGACAATCCGGTTACCGGAAAGGTATCCTATCTGGCTAGAGCAGACAGCGGAAAAACAGTCAGTGGATTCAGGGGCATCCAAAAGCATTACTCTGCCAAAAACTACGTCGAAAATAGCAGTGAAGGCACTGAAAGGGAAAAAAGAGCGTCAGCTTAAAATGGAAACGATGTGAAGGGAGCTACCGGTTATGTGATCTACCGTTCCACAAAAAAAGAACAGCGGTTATAAGCGGATAGCTGTGATAAAAAAGGAAATAAGATCGCCTATACGGACAGAAAAGGCTTGAAGAAAGGGAAGAAATATTACTACCGCATTGTGACAGCAAAGAAGAAGATCTACAGTCCGGCAAAAACGTCTAAATTGGTAAAGGTTAGGTAACCTCTAATTTATTGTTGCCAATTTTAAGTATTTGTTATATTATTGTCATTGTAATGTTTTTTATAGCGTAGTTTTTATGAGGAGGATGATTGTATGAAAACTGTAAAAGCAATTGCGAAAGAGACAGCAAAGGTGACGGCTCCGGAGGTTGAAACAGTACCCGAAAAAAGACTGCTTCCAAGACTGAAGTGAAAGCTGATAAGAAGGAAACAGTAAAAAAGAGACGAAGGCAGAAGCCGAGAAAGCTGCCCCTACAGCAGCAGAAGCACCAAAAAAGCAGAGGAGCCCAAGGCCGCCGTTGCAAAGACAAAAACTGCGCCTGAGAAAAAACACCCGCAAAAAAGCGCCGGCTAAGAAAGCAGCCATCAAAGGAAACCGTATTTCTGCAGTATGGCGGAAAAGAGATCAGCAACGAGGATGTTGTAAAAAAGTGAAAGAGATCTGGACAAAGACACTGAAGAATAAAGTCGGAGACATAAAACCATCTCTATTTATCTGAAACCGGAAGAGAATATGGCGTACTATGTAATCAACGATGACGTGACAGGAAGTGTAGAATTATAGTAATGGTTTTGTAGGACTGTGCATTTTCTGTGCAGACTGCAGATAATTGATTCTACATACTTAGGGGAAAAGAATAAGAGCTTTGGAATCTAACTGGACTCCAAAGCTCTTATTTCATTTTCTGTCTAGTAAATCAGACTAAGTGGTAAACTTAGAACTGAGAACCAGTACCGGACACGCCAGTGCTTCCCATGGATGCACTAGATACGCCAGCGCTTCCCATAGATGCTCCAGACATCTGTTTTTCCTGAGCTTCGATCATCTTTCTTGACCATATAGCCACCGACAGATCCGTTCTGCTTTGAGGTCAGGTTTCCGTTATAACCATCTGTTAAGGGTACTCCAAGTTCCTGTGCTACTTCCATTTTGAAACGGTCTAATGCACCCTTTGCCTCTGGTACTGCTGCTGTGTTTGAAGATCTACTTGCCATAATTCAACGCCTCCTTTTTGAAACATTTCTTTTTTGACTTTTATTTGCAATTGTTAGTTGCAATTCTAGTATGTGAAAAAACAGAATTATAAACTAGGAATTCTTTCAAGTTTTTACATTTTATTGAAAATATATTGTCGCTTTACATTCTCTTATGTTATAATGGACCCGGAACGCTATGATCCAAAAAATATTTTGAGGTAAAAAGAAAATGAATGTAGGTTTGATCGCACACAATGAAAAGAAAAATTTGATTGAAGATTTTTGCCTTGCGCATAAACGTATTTTTGGAAAAGCATCAACTGTATGCAACAGGAATTACAGGGCGCAGGATTGAAGAGGTAACAAATTTAAAAGTACATAAATTTCTTCCTGGCAGTATAGGCGGAGATAAGCAGTTTCAGGAGACAATCTGCCGCAATGGTCTGGATGTGGTCATCTTTTTCTACAATCCGGTGATGACAGATCCGAGGAGCCGGACATTGACCGCATTTCGAAGTGCTGTGACCAGTACAATATTCCCATTGCCACCAATATAGCCACCGCAGAATCTCTTATTCTTGGGTTAGCCAATGGAGATCTGGAATGAGAGAGCAGATATGTCCATAAATGATGTTGAAAACCTGTTTTTATTTGCAGGCGGCCTCGGAATGTTTCTTTTCGGAATGCACAGCATGTCCGATGGTATCCAGAAATCCACAGGAAAAAAGATGCAGGAGCTTCTGGGAATCCTGACTAATAACCGTTTTCTGGCAGTGATTGTCGGGGCCCTTATTACTGCAATCATCCAAAGCAGCGGCGCCACCACAGTAATGGTAGTCGGGTTTGTAAATGCCGGGATTATGAGCCTTACCCAGGCGGTGGGCGTTATCATGGGAGCCAATATTGGTACCTGCATCACATCCTGGATTGTTTCGCTGGGACAGCTGGGAGACAGCTTTAAAGCAATGTCTCCCTCTTTATATGCTCCTCTTTTTGGTGGGAGTGGGCGCATTTTTTATTATGTTTTCCAAAAACAGAAAAAGCAGACAGTGGGAGAGATTATCATTGGTTTGGGGCTTTTGTTTATAGGTCTGGATTTTATGAAAAATTCTGCTTCGTCCTACACAGAGCTTCCGATTTTCACTCAGGCTTTTGCCCTGTTTGGCAGCAATCCCTTCCTGGGCATTGCCATCGGCGCCATTGTAACCGGAATCATGCAGAGCTCCTCAGCCTCTGTGGGTATCCTTCAGACGCTTGCGGCAACGGGAGCGGTGGTTACCACCAGCTCTGCCATCTATATCAGCCTTGGGTCTAATATCGGCTCCTGCTTTACTGCTCTTTTTGTCGAGCCTTGGAGCGCCCAGAAATGCTAAGAGGGCGGCAGTGATCCATCTGACCTTCAATGTGATCGGCGCTGTTATTTTTGGAACAGCAATGTATATTTTATTCCAGTTTACCCCAACTTTTGCAAACGGCAGTATTGACAGTGTGGGTATTTCTATTTTCCATACCGTGTTCAATATTATCTGTACGGCAATTCTGTTCCTGTTTGCCAATAAACTGGTCTCTATCCGGTTTGATTGTGAAGGAACACGTGGAGAGCGTGGACACTGCGGTGGATAATGATGAGGCGCTGACCCTGCGTCATCTGGACAGGCGTATTCTGGAAACACCGTCCTTTGCTGTGGAAAATGCGATTTTAGAGGTGGTCCATATGGGCAGGATTACCACAGAAAATCTTCAGAGGGCCTGTGAAGTGGTACTTGGCTTTGACAAAAAGAAGGTGGAGCAGGTCTATGAGACAGAACAGACCATTAATCGCATGGAGAAGCTGATCACAGAGTATCTGGTGCAGATTAGCAACCTGTCTCTCAATGAAGACCAGCACAATATTATAAACAATTTGTTCTATTCAGTCAGCGATATCGAGCGTGTGGGAGATCATACGGAAAACATCGTGGAGCTGATCGATACAAAGGATGGCGTGCCAATCAGCTTTTCAGAAGAGGCCAGCAGAGAGATGGAAGAGATTATGGGTCTGGTTTCCAATGCCTTTACCTATGCCATGAAGGCCAGGGAAAGAGAGCGTGGAGGCAGCCGTCAAGGTGGGGAAATATGAGGATATGGTGGACAACATGGAGGAGGAGCTGAGAGAAAAGCACATCGAGCGCCTCTCAAAGCAGCTTTGCAACCCCACCAATGGTGTTGTGTTTTTGGATATTATCAGCAATCTGGAACGAATTTCGGATCATGCATACAACCTTGCCGGATATGTAATGTCCGAACATTAGAGGAAGGAATTTATGGCAGCAATTATTTACTGTGTGGAAGATGATGCAAATATTAGAGAGCTGGTTGTCTATGCGTTGAAGACAGCAGGCTATGAATCCTTTGGATTTGAAAATGCCGTTTGCTTTTATCAGGGAATGAAGGAGCAGCAGCCGGATCTGATCCTGCTGGATATTATGCTTCCGGATGAAGATGGGATTTCCATCTTAAAGAAAGTCAGAAGTGAGAAGCACTACAGGGAGATTCCGGTCATTATGCTCACAGCCAAAACTGCGGAGTATGATAAGGTTCTGGGGTTGGACAGCGGTGCAGATGATTATGTGACTAAACCATTTGGGGTGATGGAATTGATCTCCAGAGTAAAAGCAGTGCTCAGGCGCACGGAAAAAGCGCCTGCCGACGAACTTGTCCTGGAGGATCTGAGGGTGGATGAACAGAAGCACGAGGTGTATGTGCAGGACAAACAGGTGGTGCTGACTTATAAAGAGTTCGAACTTCTGGTATATCTGCTGAAAAACAAAGGGATTGTTCTGTCGAGGATAAGATCCTGGATGTAATCTGGAATTACGAATACGAGGGGAGAGTCGGACCGTGGATGTGCACATAGGCTCTCTCAGACAGAAACTGGGACCCTGCGGTGATATGATAAAAACCATCCGCGGTGTGGGGTACAAGATAGGAGATTCAAAGTGAAAAAAGCGGATTTATAAAATATCCTGGGATTGGCTGTGCTGACCATAGTGCTGATTTCCGGGATCTTTGTATCTTTTTTTTTAATGTCACCCTACACTCGGAGATTGAGCAGCAGATGCGGATAGAGGCTTCCTATGCTGAGACAGCCTATGAGGATGGAGGAGTGGAGGGGGAACTATTCAAAGAAATCGCCGCCGGTGAGGAGCTGCGTATTACCCTGGTTGACAAAATGGGGAAGTAAAGTATGACAACGCTGTCAGGGCGGACACCATGGGTAATCACCTGGACCGTCCGGAGATAAGAGAAGCGCTTAAAGAGGGCTCAGGCTCTATCATTCGCCGTTCCAGTACCATGCAGATGGAGACTTACTATCTGGCGGTCCTGATGCCGGATGGAATGATTTTTAAGGCTGGCCAGACAAAAAGAACAGTCCGTTCCAGACTTTTCTGCGTCTTCTGCCTGTACTGGGGGCTGTGGCAGCACTTATTCTTTTGTGCGCTTATCTGATTGCGTACAAACTGGCAGGCGGAATAGCCCGCCGTGTCAATGAGATTGACCTGCATCATCCCTCCAGGGAGTCTGATTTTCCGGAACTCTGGCCCTTACTTCACCGTATTGAGAAGCAGAATACTCAGTTAAAGGAGCAGATGACGAATCTGCTGGAGCAGGAGCAGAAGTTTAACACCATCACCAACAATATGAATGAGGGATTGATCCTCCTGGACACGGATTCCCGAATCCTCTTTATCAATCGAAGCTGCAAAGAGCTGTTTAATGTGCCCACCATGCACTATGAGGGAAAGCAAATCTCTTTGTTTAACAGGAGTGAGCAGTTAAATGAAACGGTAGCGATGGCCTTAAAGGGAGAGACCTACAGTGCCATGCTGAAGCTACCGGAAAAAGCAGGTACAGTTTTTCGGCAATCCTGTTCTGGAGAATGGACAGGTAAAGGGTGCGGTTCTGATTGTTTTGGATGTCACTTCCAATCAGAAGGCAGAGCAGTTGCGAAAGGAATTTTCTGCCAATGTTTCCCATGAACTGAAAAACGCCCCTTACGTCTATCTCAGGCTATGCAGAACTGATACGTAATGGAATGGTCAGGTCAGATGACATCCCTGCGTTTGCCGGAAAGATCTACGATGAGGCAGCCAGGCTGATTGCTCTGGTTAACGATATCATTAAAATAAGCCAGTTAGATGAGAGGGATTCCAGGCAGAATAAGGAGACCGTGGATCTCTCTACGCAGTGGCCGAGGAGGTCAAAACCCGTCTTCTGCCCGTGGCCGAAAAGAATGATGTGGAAGTGAGGCTGGAGGCAGCCGGTGAAAGTGGTGGCTTCCCGGCAGATGATGTATGATTTGATTTACAATCTCTGCGAGAACGGCATTAAATACAATGTGACCGGAGGTTTTGTGACAACTTCAATTTATGAGGACGAGGATGGGCATCCGATTATACGTGTTTCGGACACGGGAATAGGAATTCCCATGGAGTATCAGGAACGGATTTTTTGAACGCTTTTACCGTATCGACAAGAGCCATTCCAAACAGACTGGCGGAACCGGACTGGGGCTTTCCATTGTCAGACATGTGGTGGAATACCAGGGAGGATATATTGAGATTCACAGCAACCAGGAGGAGGGGACCACAATCACCATCCATCTGGAATCCTGAGTGCCCTGTGATAGAAAAACGGAGGTAGAAAGAATGTATTGCAGACATTGCGGAAAACAAATACCCGAAGATTCCGAATTTTGTCCGGGCTGTGGAAAACCTACGGATTTGGAACCCCAGGAACCCGTAAAACCGGATAGCAGCAGGCAGGTTTGGGTCATGCTGGCTTCTGCATTGGGGTTTATTCTCATTGTGATCTGCCTGATATGGATATTGGGGGCTGTCACAGGAGTACAGAAATCCAATACGCAGGAAAGTGAGAGCGTTGAGGAGCAGACCAGTGAAAATGTCTATGACACCCTGGGGGCTTTGGATTGATAACAGTTTTAGAAGGAATACGGCACAGTTTGGCAGGAGCAATCCGGTTAGACTGTGTTTTTGTATCATAGACTAACTATGTCAAGTGTTTTTTGAAAGTTAGTTAAATATGTTTTTCAACCTTGATAATTGCATGACAAATAAAGCACCTATACAGCTGCTTTGAGAAGTATGTTATAAGAAAAAAATTACTTGCTGTATGCAGTATGATGTATTTCCATACTGTATAGAGTTCTGACCAGCTTCTTGGCTACATGAGATACTGCCACATTGTAGTGCTTTCCCTCAGAGAGTTTTTTTTTTCTGAAGAAACTCCTTGAACGTATTGTCCCATTTTCCAACATTTTTAGCGGCAGTAAAGAGTGCATACCGCAGGTATTTGGAACCTCGTTTCACCATTTTTGCATGAGTCGAAGTATATTGGCCTGATTGATAAATGGAGGGCTCCATTCCAGCAAAGGCAAGTATTTTTTCGGCCGATGAAAAATTAGAAAAATCACCAACTTCAGCATGGATCATAGCCGCAGTAATGTAGGAAATGCCAGGTATTGTAATGAATGGAGAATCACTTTCCTTGATGATATCCTTGATTCTTACTTCAACAATGCTGATTTGCTCTCGGAGGAGTCTGATACGGGCAATCGTCTGCTGCATTTCAAGCTTGAGTATTCCATCACTGGTTCCAATGGACTGCATTGCGGCATTGCGTATTTCAATAGCTTTCTCCCGGCCATAGTGTCCTTTGGAGTATTTCCGGAGAAGATTTGTAAGATGTGTCAGATTAGCATTTGAAACAGCAGCAGCATCAGGATATGCAGACATAAGCTGATACACAGAATTCACCTGTAATTGGTTAACAATCTTTTCTAACTCAGGAAAGATAATATTCATAAGTCTTGAAAAAGAGACTTTTAAGACAGAACAATCCTGCACCAGATTGAAACGGTATCTGGTTAGTGACTTGAGTTCTTTTCTATGGTATGATACAGGTACGTAGGGCGTAAGCTTCTGGGTCATAAGCATCGATACGATAGAGTGAACATCGGCCTTATCCGTCTTAGTCTTTCTAAAGCTTAGACTTTTCTGTAAAGACTGGTATGTAACGGATTGATAATGAAAATAGGAAGATTTTTTGTTAACGAGAAACTCTGTAATGTTGTTGCTATAATGACCGGTTGCTTCCAGCCCTATTTTCATTTGGGAGAAATTGTCAGAGCAGGATTGGATACGAGAAAAAAAGTAATTCAAATCCCTCCAGAGAGTTAGAAAAGGTAAAGTTATCAAATAGAATATCACCATCAGAATTAGAGATAAGGCAGTCATGCTTATCTTTGGAAATATCGATACCAATGCAGATCATAGTAATGCTCCTTTGCAATGTATTGACACTGTATGGAGAACCCACAGAACTGCCTGCTATGTAGCCTCGTGCGAAATAAAACGTCATGCGTTATCTAACTGATTAACATTAAAGCAGACAACCGTGGTTAGAGCCTATGTTCAAACGTCAAAGCGTTAGGAAAGTTCAACTAATCCACAGTGTCTATAAACAGTATACTCATTCAAGAACAGAATGGGGAACTAATAATAATTTAACATACGAGGAAAGTCCTTCGGAATTCCCTATGATACAAAAAGCCCTCCGGGCGGGATCGCACTGCGGCGGAGTGGAAGATGGCTGCCAGGGCAGCCCCGCCGCAGGCGGAGAATCCTGCGCGCAGGATTCTTTTTGTTACCATAGTTATCATTTTACACAGATTTTACATGAATCAAATCATTTTCTGACCTCTTTCCTTTAAAAATACAGTCTTGTAAAACAACATTACATATTTGGAGGAATGAATATTATGAAGAAATTATTGGCAATGACAGCTATGGGGAATTATGGTGCTTAGCCTTTCCGCGTGTGGGAGCAATTCACAGGAGACAACAGCCTCCACTCCGGCGTCTGCCGCCGATGGAGCTGAGCAGACAACATCTCCCTCAGAGAACACAGCCGCAGAGACACCGGCTCCCGAGACTACCGTGGCCAGTGAAGCTGCCCCGGAGGCAGGGAGTGCCAGCGGAACAATCGTGATCACAGGATCTACCTCTGTGGAGAAGATTCTCAATGATATGAAGGATGAGTTTGAGGCACAGAATCCGGATGTAAGCATTGAATATACGGGAAGCGGGTCTTCCGCAGGAATAGCGGACACAAAGGCTGGGACCAATAACATAGGAGCCGCTTCCAGGGAACTGAAAGAGGATGAGGTTGAGGAAGCGTTAAAGACAGAGGTATTTGCCTATGACGGGATTGCGGTGATCGTGAACCCTGCAAACGAGGCGGTTGCCGACATTTCTGCGGAGCAGCTGGCAGACATCTACCCGGGAAAATTACAAACTGGAGCGAGGTGGGTGGAAACGATGCGGACATCTTTGTGGTATCCCGCGAGGAGAGTTCAGGCACCAGAAGCGCCTTTGAGGAATTGATCGGCCTGGAAGACGCCGGCGGCCTGACCGGAAATGCGGCAGTGTCAGAGGAAATGGTCCGGTACAGGCAGCGGTTGCGGGAAATGAGAATGCAATTGGCTATGTGTCGTTTTCCTTTATTGACGAAACGGTGAAGCCTTTGACTGTGGGCAGCGTGGAAGCTACCGCGGAGAATGCCAAATCCGGCGATTATCCTCTGAGCAGACCCTTCCTTTTCTGCTACTACGAGGACAAGGTGACGGACGCAGGGAAAGCCTTTCTGCAGTTTGCGCTCTCAGAAGAAGGGCAGGCAGCTGTGGAAGAGCACGGCGGAATCAAAGTGACGGGTAATGATCCGGAAAGGACATTCTATATGAATCAGATGAACCGAAATGTAAAACGGGATTTTTTCTCGAAAAAGCTGTTGAGGCAATCTTTTTGGTCTGTGCCCTGGCAGGAGTGGTTTCGGTAATTGCCATTATAGTATTTGTCTTTTACAAAGGACTGCATCCATTTTTGGCCAGGACGCCTACAGCTTTGTGGATTTCATCACAGGCACAAGGTGGGCGCCCGGCCAGGATATATACGGAATCTTTTATATGATTGTAGGCTCTGTTTTCTCTACTCTGGGAGCTATCGTCATAGGGGTGCCCATCGGTGTGCTGACTGCTGTGTTTATTTCAGAGATCGCACCAGAGGGTGCGGTAAAAGTAATCAAGCCGGCAGTGGAACTTCTCGCCGGCATTCCGTCTGTACTGTACGGTGCCTTTGGTCTGGGGATTGTTGTGCCCATGATCAAGGCGATTTCTCCGGAGGTACAGGGACAGTCCTTATTGGCAGTTATCATTGTACTCACCATTATGATTTTACCTACCATCGTCTCTCTGTCGGAGAGTGCGCTGCGGGCGGTACCTAAGTCTTACCGGGAGGCATCCCTGGGACTGGGGGCTTCCAAAATGCAGACCATTTTTAAGGTGGTACTCCCCGCTGCAAAGTCAGGCGTTCTCTCGGCTACGGTCCTGGGAGTAGGGCGTGCCATTGGCGAGACCATGGCAGTCATGATGATCGCCGGAAACCCCACACAGGGGCTGCCGTCTGGACTCTGGTCCATGGTGCGCCCTCTGACAACCAATATCGCAATGGAGATGAGCTATTCATCGGGGCGGCAGCAGGAGATGCTATTTGCCACAGGTGTCATCCTGTTCTTTTTTATCATGATTGTGAATCTCACGCTACTGAAACTTACACATAAGGCAGGTGAAAAATAGTGAGTCGAAAAATGAAAGACAAATTGACGCAGGGAGCTGTCTATGCATCCGCAGGCTTTACGGTGCTGATTCTTGTGGTAATTATCGGATTTATAGTCATAAAGGGAGCGCCCGGGATCAACCTGCATTTTCTGACCAGCGGCTATGAGGATAAAACTACTTATGTGACACTTGCATTGGGGGTTCCTGCGGATGCGGTAAAGGCCGGGGAAGTCCCGGAACTGGGGGTAACACTTCATGAGGATGAGGCCGGAGAACTTGCCGTTACAGGCATCACCAGCGATTCACCCTTAAAAACCGGTGTGAATCCAAAGGGGGAATCCTATCCAGTCAAAAAGGGGGATCAGATCACCAAAGCTGAGAATGTGGATCAAAATACGTTGAAACTGAAGGTGGTGCGTCCCGGCGGCGGTATTGTGCCTATGGTGGTGACCACCATGTATATGATCGGGTTGTCTCTTTTCATAGCGGCTCCTATAAGCATTATGGCAGCAATCTATCTCATCGAGTATGCAAAGCCGGGCCGCCTCATGTCCACCATCCACTTTGCCATAGAAAACCTGGCAGGAATTCCATCCATAATCTACGGGCTTTTTGGCTCCCTCTTTTTTGTGAAAGTGTGTCAGCTTCAGTATTCTATTCTGGCGGGCGCGCTGACAGTGAGCATTATTCTGCTTCCCACTATTATCACGACAACAGAGGAGTCTCTGAAGGCGGTTCCAAAGACGTACCGGGAGTCCTCTCTGGGACTTGGGGCAACCAGACTTCAGACAATTACAAAGGTGGTGCTGCCAAATGCGCTGCCCGGAATTTTGGTGGCAGTCCTGCTCAGTATCGGAAGAATCGTGGGAGAATCAGCAGCCCTCCTGCTGACAGCCGGAACGGTTGCGCAGATACCGGGAGCACTCTTTGGAAATTCAGCCAGCGGCGCCACATTGACTATAAAAATGTATACCCTGATGAAGGAAGAAATGATCTGACTACAGCCTGTGCAATTGGTATTGTGCTGCTGGTAATCATTATAGCGATCAACTTTGCCTCCAAAATGGTTACCAAAAAACTTTTACAGAAAAAAAGGAGCTTAGCACATGATGGAAGGAAACAGAATGCCTAAGTTTACAGTAAAGGATTTAAGCCTTTACTATGGGGACTTTAAGGCTTTAAATAAAATAAATATGGAGATGCCCCGCAATGAGATTATCGCATTTATCGGACCGTCCGGCTGTGGAAAATCAACTTTTTAAAGACAATAAACCGGATGAACGATCTGGTGGAGGGTGTTAAGATTGATGGGCATATTTATCTGGATGACACAGATATTTACAGTGACATTGATGTGATCAAGCTGCGCCAGAGAGTTGGGATGGTCTTTCAGCAGCCGAATCCATTTCCCATGAGTATCTATGACAATGTGGCTTACGGCCCCAGGATTCATGGTATTAAGAAAAAAGCACAGCTGGATGAGATTGTGGGCGCTCCCTGCGTCAGGCAGCTATTTGGGATGAGGTAAAGGATAGGCTTAAAAAAATGCTCTTGGTATGTCCGGCGGACAGCAGCAGCGTCTCTGCATCGCCAGAGCCCTGGCTGTGGAGCCGGAGGTTATATTGATGGATGAACCCACCAGCGCCCTGGACCCAATATCCACATTGAAAATCGAGGATCTGGCCGTGGAATTGAAGGAGAAGTATACGATTGTCATTGTCACACACAATATGCAGCAGGCCAGCCGTATCTCAGACAAAACGGCGTTTTTCCTGACAGGCGATGTAATTGAATATGGAGATACGGAACAGATCTTCAGCAATCCAAGGGAAAAAAAAAGACGGAAGATTATATTACCGGAAGATTTGGTTAAGGGGGGAGAATGTACATGACAACCAGAAAAGTATATATAGCAGAGCTGGAGGAGCTTACGGATCAGGTCAACCAGATGGGGACACAGCTGGAGCATATGATCGATCAGGTGATAAAGGCACTGACGGACTTGGACCTGGATATGGCTGTATCCATTATCAGGGAGGACGATATCATTGATGACATGGAGCGGAGAATTGAGCGCACTTGTATCACATTGGTGGCAAAACAGCAGCCGGTTGTGGCAACGGATCTGCGCAGGGTAACGTCCATCATGCGTCTGATCTCAGATGTGGAGCGGATTGCGGATCATTGCGGGGATATTGCGGAGTACATCATAGAACTGGCAAAAGAACCGGAGATCTCTATGCCCAAAGGACTGCTGGAAATGTTCCGGCATATGCAGCATGGTATCCAGAACCATTAACAGCTTTATAGAAGAGAATATAGAGGTGATTAACCAGATTGTGAGGATGACGATGTGGTGGATGGCTACTTTGATTCCATTAAAGAGGAACTAATCACCTCCATGAAAAATAATCCGGAGCATATGAGAGGTTATGTGGATTATCTTCTGATTGTAAAATATGTGGAGCGTATGGATGACCATGCAACGAACATTGCGGAGTGGGTGGCCTTTATCATAACAGGAGATTTGGAGGAATATATGAACTCTAACAGGACTTTATAGAAATTTAATAAAATTTACCGATCCGACCAGGTCATTTTTGAAAAATGACCTGGTCGGATTTGCGCTTGACAGTTTCTATTGGGAACTACTATAATAGATGAAGTAGCTATTCGGCAGGTTTGCGCATTTTTACTGCGCAAGCCGTAAGAAAATGATTCAGGAGCGCAAAAATCCCATCACCGGAGGTGATCTTAAATGGATTTTTGCATGTAACTGTGAAGGTGCTGAACAGTTACGATGAAAAAGCATATGACAAAGGATTACACACATGAGAGTAATTGCAGGCAAAGCCAGAAGGCTTCCGTTAAAAACCGTTCCGGGGCAGAATACCAGACCTACCACGGACCGGATCAAGGTTTAATATGATACAGGACGAGCTCTACGGTATCCGTTTTCTGGACCTGTTTGCAGGCAGCGGTGCCATCGGTATCGAGGGCGTTGAGCAGAGGGGCAAAGGGGCTGTCTTTGTGGAAAAAAATGACCGCAGGGCAGTAGTGTGTTGCATCCGGAGAACCTGGCCAGGTTGGACCGGACTTTTGTTGGCAGTCAGATGTTTTCTGCATGGATCGTCTGAGACGTGAGATCGAGGAACGTTTGCAAGGGAGCCTTTGAGGTGGTCATTTTTATGGACCCTCCTTACAACCAGGAGCTGGAAAAGCGAGTCCTTTCCTGCTTAAAAGACAGCAAAGTGGCAGATGAGCGTACCCTGATCATTATAGAGGCATCTCTGGAGACTGATTTTTCCTATCTTAAGGAATTTGGGTTCCGTGTACTGAAACGCAAAGAATATAAGACAAATGTTCATATGTTTATAGAGAAGGAGCAAAAAAAGGAGTTATGAGAAGAGCTGTCTACCCTGGAAGTTTTGATCCGGTTACGTTCGGACATCTTGATATCATCCGTCGTTCCGCTGTTCTGGTGGATGAACTGATCGTCGGTGTGCTGACAAATAGTGCAAAACGCCGTTGTTTTCTGCCGAAGAACGTGTTAATATATTAGCTGATGTCACCAAGGATATCGGAAATGTGACAATAAAGGCATTTGATGGTCTGTCCGTAGATTTTGCAAGGAACTGCGGAGCACAGTTTATGGTGAGGGGTCTGCGGGCGATCACCGATTTTGATTACGAACTGCAGATGTCGCAGACCAACCGCATCCTGCGCTCAGATATTGATACGATTTTCTTATCGACCAGTCTGGAATATGCCTACTTAAGTTCGACAACGGTCAAAGAGATCGCCAGCTACCATGGCGATATCTCCAAATTTTGCCGGAGTCGGTGATTGAGAAGATATATCAAAAATGGAAGTGTCAAAGCAGGATTGAGAAAGTGCGAAGTACAAAACAATCCGTAAGGCATCTTTAAATTAGAACTAGAAAAATCAGAATAAAAAATAGGAGTGATAACGATGAGCAGAAGAATTGAGCAGATCATTGAAGAAATTGAGGAGAATACGTGGACAGCTGTAAATTTCAGCCCCTGTCCTCTACCAAGATCGTAGTAAACAAAGAAGAACTGGAAGAGCTTCTCCGTGAGCTTCGTATGAAGACACCGGATGAGATCAAACGTTACCAGAAGATCATCAGCAACAAAGATGCGATCCTGGCAGACGCACAGTCGAAAGCAGATGCGATCATCGCAGACGCAAAGACACAGGCACAGCAGATGGTTACGGAAAGTGAAGTTATGCAGCAGGCATATGACAGTCCAATGAGCTGCTGGAGAACACCAACCAGCAGGCACAGGAGATCATGGACAATGCAACAACCGATGCCAACAACATCCGTATGGGTGCACTGCAGTACACCGATGAGATGCTGGCAAATCTCAACTCATCAATTATCCAGTCACTACGATATCGCAAGAACCCATTGCTCAGCAGCAGGAATATGATCTTATGCAAACCGGTTTATGCGGAGGGATGAATCGAGGCTTAAAAAAGCAGGCTGTCAGCAGTGCAGCCAGTATACTGATGATGATTTTCGAGCGTACATATTTCCCGAGGAGAGATGTGCGCTTTTATTACGCTGTTGGTCTGAGCAATGGCGGACAAGCCGCCGAAGGAACACAGAACCGTCAGCAGGAGATAACGGAATTTTCCAGTAAAACATGAAGTCACAGCCGGTATTCCATTTGTGATTTCCGTGATTCCACTGAGGACTGCTTTTGACTCGGCAGAGAGTGCGGGGATAATACCTATGATTCCAGAAATAATGGCGGAAAACAGCATCACATATCCGCCCAGCTTCACAATGGACTGAGATGGCGTCCATGATAAGCCGTCGATCAGGGGAAAAGCTGACCCGGCTCTTGGGGAATCTGGGACTGTTTGGACATATCCGGATAGAGCCGGTGTTTTCACGGTAGGAGGGGTTCAGAAAAATGCCCCAGACAGGATAGGTGCTCCGTAGAGAATGTACAGGGAAAGGGACGGTGATCCCGGCTTTCTTCAGTTTTGCAGGTCACCAAAAGGTGATGATAAAAGCCGGACTGATGTTGTTGCAGAAACCAGAAGGCATCTGCTTCCTTTGGATATTTGTTCGGTTTTAAAAATCGGCCAGAATTTTTGCTCCGGATGGGATAACCAGAAAAGCCGATGACCAGTGAACGCATAAGGTCCGGCCGGGGAGAATGGCGCATATTTTCGGGTAAAAGTCCGGGCAGGAAGGACGGATACCATGTTCAATCAGGCCCTGCCTGGATCAGGATGTTAGAAAGAACCATGAATGGCAGCAGGGTGGGAACCAGGGTGAAAAACCACAGGTTCAGTCCCATTTTTGCACCTTCAAAGACCAGACCAGGGAAAAACAGTAGAATCACAAACAGGGTAGCCCAAGAAGTGAAGAAAGAGAATTTTTTTCATAAAAATTCCAGGGCTTTTTTTTTACACTATATGCTCAATGAAGAACAGGAAATGCCTAGAAAGAGAAGAGTTCTATTTGTCAAAGACGTGCATATAATAGTTTGGATGAAGAAAATGGACCGGATGAAAAAATTATCCAATCGCTTATTTGTTTTCTGTTCCTTGCAGGCTTGATCTCTTTTCTTCTGAATGTATGCATCATGAAAAGAGAAAATATGCTTTGACCGCAGACATATCGAGACAGCCGTTTTCCCAAACAGCAGTTGTCGGAAGGACTGCAGGAAGAAAAGCAGGTCAGCCAGAAACAAGCGGACTTTCGAAAGGAAAGCTGCTGGCTTGTCTGGATGCCGCAGTCAAGGTTTGCTCTGTCCTCCTCCAGGAGTCTCAGCAGACGGAAAATTATGCCGTTATCGATACCTGAAAAAATACCGGGAAGATGCTACCGGGAAAATGGCCGTTCAGGCCATTTGGGATGATCTTGGTCTATTTTCCAGTAAACTGCAGGGTATCTTATGAGGATTCCTGGATGGAAGAACGCAATTATGGCGGCAAACGGGGGACATGAAGGCACGGATTTGATGCCGCCGAGAAATCAGAGAGGGTTTTACCCGGTGATGAGTATCACAGCCGGGGGTTGGAAAATATGGGATGGCTGGAAAAGGGCGGATGGCGGATCGGAAGTCCGCAGTGAACAGGGCGGTTACTTTTATTATGCCCATCTCTCGGAATACGGAAGAGGATCAAAGTGGGAGAAAACAGTAGAATCCGGCGAATTGTTAGGGTATATGGGGGACAGCAGGTTACGGAGAAGAGGGCACGGTCAGGAAATTTTTGCCGTACATCTGCATTTTGGCATTTACATACAGACGGCAGACGGGCAGGAAGTCAGTGTCGATCCTTACTGGATCTTAAAAGGTCTGGAAGGGAATGAGGTGACAATTGGAAATGATATAAAAAAATATGGCTATAGATGGTCTGACTGAGGAAGGACGCATAAACAAGGAGATATTTTATGGAATTACAGTTATGGAAGGATATTTTAAATCCATATGAGCTGGCAGTCAAAGAACTGACCGTGAAATTTAACCACTTAATCAAAGAACATAAGGCCCGTGGTCTCTATTGCCCCATCGAGCAGGTAAATGGGCGCGTGAAAACCATTTCCAGCATTTTGGATAAGGCGCAGAAAAAGAAAAACATTGAAGAGATAGAGGAGAAACTGGATGACATCGCGGGCATCCGTATTATCTGCCAGTTCGTGGAAGATATTCAGAAGGTTGTGGAGATCATTCAGAAACCGGACGGATATGGAAGTGAACGTGAAAAAGATTACATTACAAATATGAAAGAAAGCGGATACCACAGTTACCATATTATCGTTTACTATGAGGTACAGACACTAAAAGGAAGTAAACGGATACAAGCGGAGATTCAGATCCGCACTCTGGCCATGAATTTCTGGTCCACCATTGAGCACTCTCTGCAGTATAAGTACAAGGGCAGCATACCGGAGCACATCAGACTGAAGCTGAGCAGTGCGGCGGATGCCATTATCCTGTTGGACAATGAAATGTCCTCTGTGCGCAGTGAGATTATGGATGCACAGAATTCCTTTCAGATTCAGGCAAACCTGGTGTCGGATATACTGAATAATATTCAGAACCTCTATCACCTGGCAAACAAAGGGAAATCGTCCAGATTCAGGATGAGTTTTACAGGATTTACGAACAGAATGACATAGAGCAGTTAAAACGCTTTCAGAAGCAGCTGGACATCATTGCGGAGGGTTAGGGCACAGTCCACTCACTGACAGAAAGTACAGGAGATACCAATGAATCTTCGAAACATTTATCGAGAACATGAGAGAGCTCTTAGGAGCGGAGTACGAAAATTATATAGAGAGCTATGAGAAGCCAAAGGTTCAGGGACTCAGGGTGAACACAGGGAAAATAGCGGTGGAGGATTTTTAAAGATTACCCCCTTCTCCCTGACTCCGGTTCCCTGGACCACAAACGGCTTTTTTCTATTCAAACGAGGATGCTGTGACAAAGCATCCTCATTACTATGCCGGGCTTTATTACATACAGGAGCCCAGCGCCATGATTCCAGCATCCAGGCTTCCCATAGAGGAGGGGGACCGTGTACTGGATCTGTGTGCGGCTCCTGGGGGAAAGGCCACGGAACTGGCAGCCAGGCTGAAGGGAACAGGAGTTCTCGTGGCAAATGACATCAGCAATTCCAGAGCCAAGGGGCTGCTGAAAAAATCTGGAGCTATTCGGCATGGGCAACATTCTTGTAACCAGCGAGAAGCC
>VOFB01002163.1_pt1 | contig 56899 bp, 54 predicted proteins | sample 5384141 | NCBI WGS metagenome assembly VOFB01 (sample SAMN12384721, study PRJNA508395) | human gut metagenome | isolation source: healthy gut A | host: Homo sapiens
GCAGGGGGCAGCGGTCGCAGAGTGCGAGGGGCTTTTGCCCCGAAGCACGATGCGGGCACCGCAACCCGACATTATCGAGCATTTTGGCAACGCAGATGCCGTGCCGCAGCCGCCGAAGCGGTGCTTGCCGTAAGGCGGGAATTGTGCGGTGTTGCCTAAATATATTAAAAAACCTCTGCCAGGCAAACATCCAGTCTGGCAGAGGTTTTGTGTTTTATTCTTGTGTCAGTGCCCGGACCGTTCTGACCACGCGGGAGGCATTGATTTTTTACCTGCTCCAGCGTCACTGCGCCGCTGTCGATTTCCTACAGCAGGTTGTCATAATCACCCTTGTTGCCGGGCATTGGAAAAATGCGGCTTTGTGCCAAACGGGGAAAACAGGGAGGAAGACCCCCTGTTTTTTTGAGCGTTAATTCCGGGTGGAACGCCCTTAAACAACCTGCCCGCAGGAAAAAAGAGCGTTGAACAATCGGCAACGGACAAAAAACAATATCAGTTGATGCAAGGCGATTGCCATATTTGGCGGGTAAGCTGCATCGGATCACGAAACGGGGATTTACCATGATACGCATCGCAATCGTAGAGGATGATACAGGGTATCGCAGTCAACTCGGAAAGTACATTGATCAGTATCAAAGCGATTTTTCGGAAACGGTCAGTGTATCTGAATTTTCAGACGGATTGGAAATTGTCGAAAAATATAAATCCGAGTATGACATAATCCTGATGGATATCCAAATGAAGCATATGGACGGTATGCAGGCGGCCATGCGCATACGGGATATGGATAAAAATGTCATCATTATATTTATTACAAATTCTGCGCAATTTGCTGTGCAGGGATATAAGGTCGAGGCATTAGACTATGTATTGAAGCCCATTCAATACTTTGCCTTCTCCCAGGTGCTGCATAATGCGGTTAAAAAAGTACATGGAAAATCCAAGTTCTATATACATCTGATACAGGAGAGCAAGATGATCCGGCTGGATGCAGACCAGATACTGTATATTGAAAGCCGCGGGCATACAATTATCTACCATACCGAGATCGGTGAGTATGCAGAGAGAGGATCACTGAAAAGCGCCGAGGAAAAGCTCGCGCAGAGGCATTACTATAAGTGTAACAACTGCTATTTGGTAAATCTGGCGCATGTGGAGCGTGTGAATCAGCTGGTCGTAACCGTAAAAGGGCAGGCTCTGCAAATTAGCCGTGCACGGAAGAAAAGCTTTATGGAAGCCCTTGCTGCATATATGGGAGGCGAATAACAGGCGTGATACAGGATATTCCGAAATTGTATACTGCGCTGGCGGAGTGGTTGGCATGTGTGCTGTTTGTAAGGCTGCTGCCCCAGCGTTATAATGCAGCAAAAACGGCCGGGATCCTGGCAGCAGCGCTGCCCTTATTCGGCTTGGTGCAGTGGTTGATCGGCATTGTTCCGCTAAGCCTTTGGATTCCCGGCATGATCGTGGCTTTGGTTTTGATGTACGCTACAATCTGGTTGTGCTGCCGCTTGAACTTTTGTGATACGGGTTTTTGGTGGGCGCTGGCGTTCACGCTGGCAGAGTTTGTTGCGTCGCTGGAGTGGCAGCTCTATTCATTCGGCGCATCAAAGATGCCGGGCAGTTGGTGGATACAGGGACTGTTCTTGCTGGCTTTTTATGGTGGCGGCTTTGGCGTTTTTCTGCGACTTGAACAGAAAAGGCTGAGAGATAAAGCGCCACTGCATATGACAAGGCGTGAAAGCATATCGGCGGCCGTTATAGCGATCTGCACATTTTTAATCAGCAATATCAGCTATGTGACGACCAATACGCCGTTCAGCGGGCGTATGACCACGGAAATATTCTGGATACGAACGCTGGTGGATTTCGCGGGCGTGGCTGTGCTGCTTTCCATGCAGGATAGGTGGCAGGACATGCAGACCCAACACGAATTAACGGCAATCCAGACACTTTTAAAGCGGCAGTATGAGCAATACCGCATCAGTCGTGATAACAGTGAAGCAATCAACCGCAAATACCACGACTTGAAGCATCAGATACAGGTCATTCGGATGGAGTCAGATGCGGCCAGAAGAGAGGAATACCTTTCGCAACTGGAAAAAGGAATGCAGAGCCTGGGTGTGAATCAGCATACCGGAAATGATGTGCTGGATACGATCCTGTCAGATAAACAGCTGTATTGCAGTCAGCATCAGATCACGCTGACGATCGTTGCGGACGGTGCAAGGTTGGATTTTATTGAAACGATGGACATCTGCAGCATATTCGGCAATGCGCTTGACAATGCAATAGAGGGTGTGGAAAAGCTGGCTGACCCACAGCAGCGTCTTATCCGGGTGGCTGTCTATACGCAGAATGTGTTTTTGATCATCCGGGTGGAAAACTACTGTACAGCGCAACTTTCTGTTGTGGACGGAGAGTATCGCACAACGAAGCATGATAAGGATATGCATGGCTACGGGATAAAAAGCATCCGATATACAGCAGAGAAGTATGGCGGATCGGTTTCTGCAGATTGTTCAGATAACTGGTTCCATCTGAGCGTTCTCCTTCCATTGCCGGAAAAAGCCTGATCCTATACAGAACGGCTGTGCGGTTACATGGTATAAAAATTTCTGCCGCGCGGCAGAGACGAAGCATGATATGTGCTTGTCTTAGGGCAATACCGCATAATTCTAAGTGCCGATACGGCGAGCGAGGTGCGGCGACTGCTAAGCCAAAAGCACAGATAATACTTTGTGTATTATTGCGCATTTTGGCAACGCAGATGCCGTGCCGCAGCCGCCGGAGCGGTGCTTAAGCCGTAAGGCGGGAATTATGCGGTGTTGCCTTGGAAATACAGCCGGCCAGCGCGCAGACAAAAACAGTTTTAAGCATGTGGGAGCGGTGCAGAGTTGATCTGCACCGCTTTTTTGTGGAATGCACAAAAGGAAACATATATGCCCGAAAAAAGTGTTCAAGAATGCAAGTTGTGCCACTGTGGAGACGGGTTATGCCAAAATCCCCCGAAAAAAGAAGGAGTTGTGCTACACTTAAAACATAACAGCAGAAAGGAAGGAGGTGAAAACTGTGAATAGACAAGCAGTGAACCCATATTTGCCATCGTGGGAATATATTCCGGATGGGGAACCGCATGTGTTCAATGGTAGAGTGTATGTCTATGGCTCACATGACCGCTTCAACGCACCGATCTTCTGTGTGAATGACTACGTTTGCTGGTCGGCGCCGGTAGAAGATCTTTCCGAATGGCGGTACGAGGGAGTGATCTACCGCAAAAAACAGGATCCCAAAAATCCATTGGGATACCATCTGCTTTTTGCACCGGATGTCTGCCAAGGCCCGGACGGCCGGTACTACCTCTACTATGCGTTTGACTTTTTAGGCATTATGAGCGTGGCGGTCTGCGATACACCTGCGGGAGAATACAAATTTTTGGGTCATATTCACTATGCGGACGGCACACTCTGGGGACGAAGAAGGGGAGATCAGCTTCCGTTTGATCCCGGCGTTTTGGCAGATGATGACGGGCGCGTGTGGCTGTATTCCGGCTTTTTATAATGCAGTGCCTGCTATTCTGACAGGTGGACACAAGCTTAGATGTGACGGCGGTACAGTTCTGGAACTTGAAAAAGATATGGTGACGATAAAAACGGAGCCGCGCGTGATTTTCCCTAAAAAAGGGCCGGGAGCTTTTCAAGGACATGAGTTTTTTGAAGCAAGCTCGATACGCAAGGAAGGGAAAACCTATATCTTCGTATACTCCTCTCGTCATAACCATGAGCTATGCTACGCTACCAGCCAAAGCCCTGACAGAGATTTCTCTTACGGCGGCACTCTGGTTAGTCAGGGTGATATCTTCCTGGACAGCAACCTGTCCGAAAAGCACGCAGCTAACTATTTGGGCAATACACATGGCGGGCTGCTCAAGCTAGAGGACAAATGGTATGTTTTCTATCATAGGCAAACCAACCGTCATTCGTATTCCCGGCAGGCTTGTGCCGAGAAGCTTCGGCGTAACGAAAACGGAGCGTTTCTGCAGGCAGAGGTCACAAGCTGCGGCCTAAACGATGGACCCTTAAAGGGAAAAGGCCGTTATGAGGCGCGTATTGCCTGCAACCTCTGGGGAAGAATGGTACCGGACGCTATGACGGACCTTTTTCCGAAATGGCGGCTGCGCAATCACCCCTATTTCACGCAGGACGGGCCGGACAGAGGACAGCGGCAATCAGTACATTGCCAATATGCGCGATGGTGCAGTGGCAGGATTCAAGTACTTTGCCTTTAAAGATGCTGCTGAGATAAAGGTACATTGTACCGGCTCTGCAAACGGACGCCTTCAGGTGTCAACCGCACCGGATTTTTCCACGCTGTGTGCCGATATTTTCATAAAAAAATGGCAGTCAGGTGGGGAGAAGGTGACCCTTACGATCCCTGACGGAACCTATCCACTGTATTTCCGTTTTACGGGTAGTGGGAAAATGAATTTTCACTGGTTTGAATTGCAATAAATACGCTTTTAAACCGCATACCCATTTACTTTTGAAGGAGAAAAGAAATGAAAAATAAGAAGAGGCTTGTGCCGTGGTTGATTGCTGCAGTTATCATTGCGGCATTGGCAGTAATAGGGAAAAAACTGTACGATTTGATGTTTGGCGGCTCCCTGGCAGTTACGACCGAGGATTTGAAGAACGGCATTATTGCTTGTAGCCCGGCTATTATCTTTATTGTTGTTGTACTGATCGCGGCGCTCATCGTAGTGGTCGCAGCCGGAAAGCTAAAACAGCCGAAGCGCGCGCTGGTGCGTGCACAGGCCCCGATTGCAATTTTGCTGGCTATCACGCTTTCCGTCAACTGGGTTATTCTCGGCGTAGAATACTCGGTGGTGAACAGTGTTTTTGCTGAGGATGTCAAGGTCTCGGACGAAACAATGGCATCCGGCCGTGCGATTGCAGATCAGATTGCATCCGAGGGCATCGTTCTGCTGAAGAATGATGACAAGGCGCTGCCGTTGAGCGCCGGTACAAAGCTCAACTTGTTTGGCTGGTCGAGCGTTCGCCCGTTGTATGGCGGCACCGGCTCCGGTGACAGTGATACAAGCAATGCGGTTTCTCTGATTGACGGCCTTAAGCATGCGGGCTTTGAAGTCAATGAGGAGCTTGTGAAATTCTATGAGAATTTCCGTACAGAGCGTCCTGTCGGTACGATCCGTCTGCGTGAGATCGGCAGCAAGCGCGGCGATTTCACCGTTCCGGAGCCTACCATTGCAGAGTACGAGAACGCTAACATTTTTGAGGATGCGGTCGCTTACTCGGATACAGCGGTGGTTGTTGTCAGCCGTACCGGCGGCGAGGGCTTTGATGTCCCGCAGAGCATCACCGGCCCGGATGAATACAATGCACAGTACGGCGGGCTCGCACAGTTCTATGATTTTACAACGCAGGCAGAAGACCTCGATGCCGGCAAGAGTTACCTGGAATTAAGTAACCGCGAGATTGCAATGGTAGATCGCGTTTGTAAAGAGTTCAAGAATGTTATCGTTGTGGTCAACTCCTCCAATGCTATGGAGCTTGGCTGGCTGGATCAGTATGACAGCATTAAGGCGGCCGTTCTGTGCGGTGCGCCCGGCGAGCTTGGCTTTGATTCCCTCGGAAAGATCCTGAGCGGTGAAGTGAATCCGTCCGGACATTTGGCGGATACCTATGTCTACGATCTGCTCGCAACCCCCACGGTCAACAACTTCGGCGGCTTTGCGTATGATAACTATGCAGAGGTTACGGGGAGCCAGGACAACCGTGCCATGTTTGTCAACTACTGCGAGGGCATCTATGTTGGCTACAAATTCTATGAAACGGCTGCTGCAGAGGGCCTTATTGATTATGATAAGGTGGTTCAGTATCCGTTCGGCTATGGCTTGAGCTACACTACCTTTGATTCGTCAATTGCAGCTGTCGAGGATGATGGCGAGAAAATCACGCTGGATGTAGCAGTTAAAAATACCGGCGATACAGCAGGAAAATATGTTGCAGAAATTTTCTATGAGCCGCCGTATTATAACGGTGGCATCGAAAAGGCAGCAGCAAATCTTGTGCAGTATGCCAAGACGGAAATCCTGCAGCCCGGCGAAGCACAGACCCTGAAGATCACCTTCCGTTATGAGGATATGGCCTCCTATGATTCGAACGGCATCAAGAGTGCGAATGGTGCGTATGTACTCGAGGCAGGCAACTATAAGATCAATCTCTGCTCGGATTCTCATACGATCCTGGATACCTATGTTGCCAAGGTGGACAAGGACGTCATCTATGACGATGCACATGATGGCGCTCGCTCCACAGATCAGGTGGCTGCTACAAACCAGCTCACCTTTGCGCAGGGAGATGTGACCTATCTCAGCCGTGCCGATGGCTTTGCCAACTATGCAGAGGCTACCGCTGCGCCTGCAAACCATAGCCTGAGTGCACAGGCACTGGCAGACTATGCAAGTGCAGCAACCTTGATGCGGCAAAATACGATGACCCCAATGCTGTGATGCCGACCACTGGGGCGAATAACGGGTTGAAACTTGCTGATCTGACCGGCGTTGCTTACGATGACCCCAAGTGGGAGCAGCTTCTCGATGAACTCACGGTCAATGACTTGTTCAGCCTTACGGCAGACGGTGGTTACCATACCGTTGGTGTTGAATCCATCGGCCTGTCCGCAACGGAGGACTGTGACGGTCCGACCGGTGTACACAGCAACTACAATCCTGCCGCAGGTCCGAGCTATCCTGGTACTGTGATGCTGGCATGCACCTGGAACCAGCCGCTGGCCAAGGCGCGCGGTGAACAGATTGCAAAGGAATGTGCTGAAATCAACTGTGCAGGCTGGTATGCACCTGCAATGAATATCCACCGCAGCGCATTCGGCGGGCGTAACTTTGAATACTATTCCGAGTGCGGCGTTCTCTCCGGGCTGACCGCAGCTGCAGAGGTGTCCGGCGCAACCGAAAATGGTCTGATTTGCTATGTGAAGCATTTTGCCTTCAACGATCAGGACAACTATCGTCAGAATAACATCTGCACATGGCTGAATGAACAGTCTGCCCGCGAAATTTACCTCAAGGCGTTTGAACAGCCGATCAAGGCAGGCGGCATGGGCGTTATGACCTCTATGAATGCGGTCGGTCCTGTCTGGGCCGGTGGCTGTAAGGCTCTTTTGACGAACATTCTGCGTGATGAATGGGGCTTCCATGGCGCTGTCATTACAGACGCAGTCGTCAGCGCATGGTATATGGACGGTAATCTGGCAATTCGTACCGGCGGCACGAAGATGTTGGCGTTTAACATTACGAATGAGTTCTACCGTGATTTGAACTCTGTCGGTACGGTAACGGCTATGCGCAATGCGGCGCACGGCACGCTGTATGCATTGGCAAACTCCTTCGCTGTGACGCGTGCGGTAGCTGTGCCGAAGTGGGTAAAGACGACCTACGCAGTGGATGCAGTTGTTGCAATCATCCTTGTCGCTTGGGAAATCTGCGCAATCCGCAAATACCGCAAGGCAAAAAAAGAGGACGAGGATACTGAGCAATAAGATGTCTTATGAAAGATAAAAGGAATACAGCAAAAACAGCCAATCAGGATATAATGCAGTGGATCCGTGAGGGAGGTTTGTTTGTAATTGTATGCAACCTCATTACGGTGTTTAAGTACATATTGCTGCAGTTCCTGCCTGCTGCTTTTGCAAATATGCCCAAGGTGGATTTTGGCTGGCCGGGAATCGAAGTGACCATGCTGGGAGCAACCTTCAAATGGAACATTTTGGGCTATGACGCAGAACATGGTGGTTTGCCTTATTTTTGCGCTTATATGATAGCCATGATACTGGGTGAGGTAATCAATTTCCCAATACAAAGAAATGTCGTTTTCCGCAGCAAGGGGAATCTTACCTGGCAGATCGTTTGGTATGCGGTTGCATTTTGCGTAATAACCTGTATTGTAAATTCTATAAACTGCATTTGGGTCGCAACAGCTGCGAGATATGTGCCGGATTTTATTTACAATATTGGTACAACGGTATTGAACGGCGGTGTTTCCATGGTAATCTTCTTTTTTTTTTTTTCGTCAACAAGGTCATTTTCCCAACCAGCGATTAAGACGACGTCTCTTATCTTCTGCAGGAATCGCCTGAGCGCAGTGATGATGCGTTTGCCCGCTCAGAAAGCGTAAAACACGCCCGGACAGTTTGCACTTGTGCAGCTGTCCGGGCGTGTTGCTGTTTTTTGCAAGACCGCCAAAAGCAAGCGGCTGAAACTGTGCAATATTGCTTGTGTGAGGAAGGCACTCGGCGTGCTGCTGTGCCGGTCACAGGCGGATCATCCAGCTGCATCTTCTGAACATGACAAGCGAGACGGCCAAGCGGAAAATCTCCTCCTGTGTAAGCAGTGTATATAAAGCAAAAGTTGACTTTTGTGTTGATTTCGAATACGATATAGGCACAAAAGTATGGTGGTACCAGTGGTGAATATAAGTAGCTCGGCACAGGTGCAGGAGATTCTGACCCGCGCATCTTGCGGAGCATTCGCCAATGGTGGGGAGGCGGCAGAATGAATTCTTTTTCGGTAGAGCAAAAAAGAGTAGATGTATTCGAAAGTGCCGCGCCAAACAAGCCGGTGATTTATCTGAATACCTATGGGCGCGAGGGAGCGCAGATCTTTCAGTATTTGACAGACATCGGCTGTCAGGATTTTTCGCTGGTTGCAGTCAGTAAGCTGGAATGGAATCATGATATGGTGCCATGGGATATTCCGCCCATATTCAAAAATGGTGCATCATATACCAGCGGAGCCGATGAGTACCTGCGCCTTCTGATAAACCAAATTATACCGAAAGCAGAAAGTCTGTTGCAGGGGACCCCCGCCTGGCGGGGAATTGCGGGATATTCACTGGCCGGACTGTTTGCACTGTATTCTATTTATCAGACGGACGCCTTTTCGCGAGTTGCGAGTGTCTCCGGCTCGCTGTGGTTTCCGGGAATTAAAGAGTATGTCGTTTCCCGTACACCCGTGAAAAAACCTGCCGATATCTTCTTTTCGCTGGGCGACCGGGAGTGCCGCACCCAGAATTCGCTTCTAAGATGTGTTCAGCAGAATACCGAATCCATCGAAAGATATTACCACGAGCAGGGAATAGATACGACCTTCCAATTAAATCCCGGCAATCACTTTAAAGATGTGGTACAGCGAACAGCGGCAGGACTTCAGTGGCTATTGAGCAGAGAATATGACCCATGAAAGATGCAGCATAATGGGATATAAAGTTTTGTGGGTGCGGCATACTACATGACATATGTATCGCAAGAGACATCGTAGGAAGTTTGCGAAGTTTTGTGCACTGATTAGTTAGCTCAAACAGCTATTCCGTAATCTAAATTGCTTATAAAAGAATCACCGCACAATTCTAAGAGCCGCTGCGGCTGTGTTTAGAATTGTGCGGTGATGTTTTTATCCAGCTAACGCCCACGCGCCCATAAGAACCGTCACAAACAGGATGTTGGAAACTGTGAACAACGCAAAATACCGGCCTTTTTGTAACGGCAACTCCCTTGCAATTTCGCGATACGAGATCAGGCTGGCCATTGAGGCAATCAGCGTGCCAAGGCCGCCAAGATTTGTGCCGATGATCAGGGAGCGGATATTCTCTGTAAATCCCGAAAGCAGGATCGCCGCAGGCACATTGCTGGTTACCTGTGAGGCAAGCACAGAAACCCATACCTCGTGGCCGGTAAGAATATGCTGCAGCCATCCGGAAAAGGCGGCAAAACGCCCCAGATTGCCAATAAAGATAAAGAGCGCAACAAAGGTAAGGATCAGCGAATAGTCCACACGGCATAATGTGTTCCGGTCTGCCAAAAGCACACAGGCCAGAACCGCAGCAAACGCGATACCATAGGGCAGAACACGCAGTACCACCAACAGACAGAGCACGAATAAAATACTGTACAGCGATAATAGTGCCTTGTTCGGGCTTGCAGCAGCCGCAGAATGAGCCATGGAGATCTTTGCGCCACGGCGGCACAGCCCCACCGCCCATAGCGCAAGAAGTGCCAGCGACAGGATGGAGTAGGGGAGCATCAGCAAAACAAAAGAACCCATATCCATTCCGCTTTTTCCATACAGGTACAGGTTTTGCGGATTACCAAGAGGTGTTAGCATACTGCCGAGGTTTGCGGCTATCGTCTGCATGCAGACGATGGGAAGCAGCAGCTTATCCCGAACGGCAGCATCCAAGCTGTTTACAACAACAAATGTGAACGGAACAAAGGTAAGCAGCGATACATCATTAGTGATCACCATGCTTGAGAAAAAGCACAGCCCCACCAGAACAGCGGTCAGCTGAAGCGTTGTGCGGGTATGGGACAGCAGCGCGCGCCCAAGCCGATCGAAAACGCCCTGCCCCCGCAGCCCAGCCATGACGGTCATGAGCGAGAACAGGATCGCAAGCGTGCGAAAATCAATATAACCAAGATATTCTGCATCCGGAAGAACGAAGCAGGATGAAACCAAAGCCAGACAGGCAGCAATGCTTAGAACAGGCTCTTTTTGAAAAACGCGTTTTATCGCCATGGCAGGAAGCTCTTTTCCGTAAAGGCAATACCGCACAATTCCCGCCTAACGGCTCAAGCACCGCTCCGGCGGCTGCGGCACGGCATCTGCGTTGTCAAAATGCTCGATAATGTCGGGTTGCGGTACCCGCATCGTGCTTCGGGGGCAAAAGCCCCTCGCACTCTGCGACCGCTGCCCCTGCTTCGGTTCGCTGTTTCCGCCACTGGCGGCGCTCACCTTTGCAGCATCCAGTATTATCTGCGCTTTTGGCTTAGCAGCTGCCGCACCTCGCTCGCCGCATCGGCACTTAGAATTATGCGGTATTGCCTAAATTTCAATTTCAAATGCTGTGCCGCATACGACAGCAAACCAATGCTTGAAATTAGTCACATTATTATACAATAAAGCCAATCCGGCACAAGAGCAGTCAACACTTTAAATATCATCCCAATCACTAAGAGGAAATTCCCCAAATACTTTTTTCAACGCTTGCAAATAAAGGCGGATTTACGCCTGAGTTTGCAGGCGTTTTTATCTATAGGTGAGGTGGCGGAATTGTCAATAGACGGAGCGGGGGAGTGCCCTCACCCAAAGTATTGCATTGCGTCTACCTGTCAGCGGCAATGGCAGCGCTGCAGGGGATGATGCTGTGCGAATTTTTGCATGATGTTCGCTTCTGGTAGAGAGAATAAGAGATCAGCATAATTAGATAAATATTTTTACCTAACAATATTGACATACAAGACAAATGTGATATAATAGCCTTGTTGGCAATTAAGTCAATATTTTTAGATAAATAATTACGAGGTATAAATCATGAGCTTTGAAGAACTGAAAGAAGTATTTGTTGATACCCTGAACTGCGATGCAGACAAAGTTACGATGGAAGCCAGCCTGACCGAGGACCTGCAGGCGGATAGCCTGGACGCGGTGGAGCTGAACATGGCGTTTGAGGACAAGTTTGGCATCACGATTGCCGATGAGGACCTGGGAACGCTCAAGACTGTGGGTGATATCTTCAACTATCTGGTTGCGCGGGCAGCCTAAAGGGTATTAGGGATGAATGCCATTGAAAAGCTGTTCCCGGTCAGCCAGCAGGAGCGCAGCTTCCAGCTGAAAGTCCGCCGCGATGCTGGTACGGCTGCGCCCGGCTGGGTGCAGCCGCAATTTGTTGAATGTAAAAAATGCGGCCGCCGCGCCACCCGCCAGGTCTGGACCAAAAGCCTGTATGTATGCCCCAATTGCGGGGTACATCTGCCCATTGGAGCCTATTACCGGCTCAGCACGATTTTGGACCACGGAACCTTTAAGGAACTGAATCCAGACCTTGCCCCCAACGATGTGCTGCATTTTCCCGATTATCAGGAAAAGTTGGCCGCTGCTTCGGTCAAAACGGGCCTGAAAGAAGCTGCCGTCACCGCAACCGGCAGGATCGGGGGCGTGCAGGCGGTGGCAGCTGTGCTGGACAGCCGATTTTTATGGGCAGCATGAGCACTGCCGTGGGGGAGAAAATCACCCGTGCAATCGAATATGCTGCTGATAAACGGCTTCCGCTGGTTATTTTTTCTGCCAGCGGTGGAGCGCGGATGCAGGAGGGCATTTTCAGCCTGATGCAGATGGCCAAAACCAGCGCCGCGCTGGAACGGTTCACCGCAGCGGCGGGTTGTACATCAGCGTGCTGACCCACCCCACCACCGGCGGTGTCACAGCCAGTTTTGCCAGCCTGGGAGACATCACGCTGGCCGAACCGGGTGCGCTGATCGGGTTTGCCGGGCCGCGTGTGATTGAACAGACCATCGGTGAAAAACTGCCCGACGGGTTCCAGCGCAGCGAGTTCCAGCTGGAACACGGCTTTGTGGATCAGGTCGTGCCGCGCACCGAGTTAAAAGAGGTCTTAACGCGGATCTTGCAGCTCCACACGCAAGGGGAGGAAGCGCAGATGATCAAAGAAGTTTTGCAGCAGTTGGAACCACTGGACGCGCAGATCGATGCGCTGTGCAGCCGTGCCGATGACGCCGAAATGGCGAGCACGACTACCCATGCGGCTGAACTGGCTGAGCTTTCCGCAGAGGAAAACACGCTTTTACAGCGCTGCACCTCGCTGACGCCGGAGGACCGCGTTTTTCTGGCCCGCCGCCCTGACCGCCCGCATATAACCGAAATGATCGACAACTTGTTTACCGACTTTTTTGAGCAGTGCGGTGACCGACAATGCAAGAGGATGCGGCCATTTTATGCGGGATCGCACGGTTCCACGGGATGCCCGTTACCGTTTTGGGGCACCGCAAAGGGACTACGCTGGAAGAAAACCTGCGCTGTAACTTTGGCATGCCGGGACCGGAGGGCTACCGCAAGGCCCTGCGCGTGATGAAACAGGCGGAAAAATTTCACCGTCCCATCATCACTTTTATTGACACTCCCGGTGCTTACCCCGGCAAGGATGCGGAAGAACGCGGCCAAGGGGGAAGCTATTGCCCGCAACCTGATGGAGATGAGCGGCCTGACCGTCCCGGTGCTGGCCATTGTCACAGGCGAGGGGTCCAGCGGCGGCGCGCTGGGTCTGGGCGTTGCCAACCACATTCTGATGCTGGAAAATGCCGTGTACTCAGTGCTCAGCCCCGAGGGGTTTGCCAGTATTCTGTGGAAAGATGCTTCCCGCAGCGGCGAGGCCTGCACCATGATGAAGCTGACGGCGCAGGACTTGTATACGGATGGAATTGTGGAAGAGATCATCCCCGAACCGCTGGGCGGCGCACAGCGTGGACGGCAGCTGCTTTTCAGCCGGTTGGACACTGCCATTGCAGTGCACCTTGCCGCTTTATGTAAGATGAGCGGCAAGGCGTTGGCAGACCAGCGCTACAAAAAATATCGCCGCATCGGAGAAATGAGGGGAGCATGAAAGGCTTACAGCTGCTGGCTACCGGCGGGGCACTGCCCAGCCGTGTAGTGACGAACGAGGACTTGCGCCGACAGGTGGACACCAGCGACGAATGGATCACGACCCGCACCGGCATCTGCCAGCGCTATTACTGCACCGAAAACGAGGATGCCGCCACGCTGGCCATCACCGCCGCCCGTCAGGCCCTGACCCGCAGCGGTCTGGCGGCAAACGACATTGCGTGCTGTGTTGTGGCAACGCTCTCGGCCCCGACGGCTACCCCCAAGCATTGCCTGCCGTGTACAGGCTGCCTTGGGTCTGCCGGAAAACCGGCCTGCCTTTGATGTGAATGCGGCCTGTTCCGGCTTTATTTATGCCGCTGCCGCGGCCCACGGGCTCCTGAGCACGCTGGGCGGGCGGTATGCGCTGGTCATTGGCTGCGAAGCGCTCTCCCGCATGGTGGACCCGACTGACCGCACAACCTGCGTACTGTTTGGGGATGGCGCTGGTGCGGCTATTCTGGAACTGGCCGAAGATGTGCCGTTTGCCGTCACGTTGGGCGCGCGGGGGAGCGAAGCCATCCGTGTCGGCGGCCCTGCAGCCTGCGATACGGCCCCGATCACGATGGATGGCAAGGCGGTCTTTCGTTTTGCGGTGGAAACCATGCCGCGTTGCCTGCAAGCCGTGCTGGAGCACAGTCAAAAGACCTTGTCTGATCTGGACTGGGTAGTCTGCCACCAGGCCAACAGCCGCATAATTGACCATTGCGTCAAAACTTACACGCAGAACCGTCAAAGTTTTATAAAAATATGGACCGCCATGGAAATACCAGTGCTGCCAGCATTCCCGATTGCCCTGCACGAAATGGCGGAAAGTGATCTACTGCACCCCGGCCAGACGCTGGCCTGCATCGGCTTTGGCGGCGGGCTGACATGGGGCGGGATGCTGCTGACGTATGAGGGTAGAAAATGAAGCTGCTCAATGAAATTTTAGGTACGAAATATCCCATTATACAAGGTGGCATGGCCAATATCGCCACGGGCGAGTTTGCCGCTGCCTGCTCCAACGCCGGGGCACTGGGGCTGATCGGCTCCGGCGGCATGGACGCGGATTCCCTGCGGGAAAACATCCGCCGCTGCCGCGCACTGACCGACAAGCCCTTTGGCGTGAACATCATGCTGATGCACCCGCAGGCGGATGAATTTGCCAAAATCGTGGTGGAGGAGGGCGTAAAGCTCGTCACCACCGGGGCGGGAAATCCGGGAAAGTACATGGCCGCGTGGAAAGCAGCCGGTATCACGGTCATCCCGGTGGTAGCTGCCGCAATCTTAGCCAAACACCTGGAACCGCTTGGCATTGACGCTGTCATTGCTGAGGGGACAGAGAGCGGCGGCCATGTGGGGGAAATGACCACAATGGCGCTGGTGCCGCAGGTCGTTGATGCCGTCCACGTGCCGGTCATTGCCGCGGGCGGCATTGCTGACGGGCGCGGTTTGGCCGCAGCGCTGGCGCTGGGGGCCTGCGGCGTGCAGGTCGGCACCTGTCTGCTGGCCAGCACCGAGTGCCCCATCCACGAAAACTACAAGGCAGCGCTGCTGAAAGCCCGCGACAGCGATACCATTGTGACCGGGCGGATCGGCGGCACCCCGGTGCGTGTGTTGAAAAACCGAATGAGCCGCGAGTATGTCCGGCAGGAAAAAGCCGGGGCCGACAAAATGGCGCTGGAACGCTTTACGCTTGGCAGTCTGCGCAAGGCTGTGTTTGACGGCGACACCGAAAACGGAAGCCTGATGGCCGGACAGGCCGCGGGGCTGCTGCATGAAGTCCGCCCGGTAGAAGAGATTTTTGCCGCAATGGTAAGCGAGGCAAAGACCTGCATCACGGGGTTGTACAAGGAGACCATCTGATGAAATTAGCATTTTTATACGCTGGGCAGGGCAGTCAGCATGCCGGTATGGGCCAGGACCTTTATGAAACCTTTCCTGCCTTCCGCGCCGCCTTTGACGAAGCTGCCGCAGCAGTGGATTTTGATTTGAAAGAAGTCTGCTTTACCGACGCGGCGGGCGTACTGAAGGAAACGCAATACACCCAGCCTTGCATGACAGCTTTTGCCGCCGGTCTTACCGCTGTGCTGCGGGAGCAGGGCATTATGCCGGACTATGCGGCGGGCCTGTCCCTGGGGGAGTATTCCGCTTTGGCCTGTGCGGGGGTGTTCGATATGCAGACAGCGGTCGCTTTAACGGCTTTCCGTGGCAAAGCGATGGCTGCTGCCGCTGCCGGGCGCACCTGTGGGATGACAGCCGTTTTGGGATTGGATGAAACATCCTTGCAGGCATGTTGCAGCGCAGCAGCGCCGAAGAGGGCGTTGTACAGATCTGCAATTACAACTGTCCCGGCCAGCTGGTTATCGGCGGCGAGAAAGCTGCTGTAGACAAAGCTGCCGACCTGGCGCTTGCCGCTGGGGCGCGGCGCTGCCTGCCGCTGAACGTCAGCGGTGCGTTCCATACGCTGCTGATGCACCCCGCCGGAGATGCGCTGCGGGAAAAGTTCCAATCCATCCACTTTGCGCCGATGCAGTTCCCGGTGCTGTTCAACTGCCTTGGGCATGAAATGGCAGAGAATGACACGGTCGCCACGCTGCTGGAAAAACAGGTGCAGTCCGGCGTACGTTGGGAAGCCACCATCCGCCGTTTGGCGGAACTGGGGGTGGATACCGCCATTGAGATCGGCCCCGGCAGGGTGTTGACCGGATTTGTGAAAAAGACGGTGGGAAATGCTATCTCGTGCTATCCGGTGGAAACTGCTGCACAGCTGCAGCAGTTGCTTTGCACCATGAAAGGAGCCTGACCATGCCGCAAACCGAAAACATGCGCCGTGCCGCTCTGGTTACGGGCGGTGCCAAGGGCATTGGTCGTGCCGTCTGCCTTGCATTGGCCGAAAACGGCATGAACATTGCAGTCAACTACGCAGGCAGCGCAGCCGCGGCCGAGGAAACAGCGGCTGCCTGCCGCGCCTTTGGTGTGCAGGCCATCACGCTGCAAGCGGATGTGCGCAGCCCCGAAGCCTGCCAAAATCTGGTGGAAGATACCGCTGCCGCTTTTGGGCGGATCGATGTGCTGGTCAACAATGCGGGCATCACCGCGGATAAACTACTGATGCGCATGACCGAATCCGACTTTGACAATGTGCTTTTTACCAACCTGAAGGGGACGTTTTTCTGCACCAAAGCAGCTTCCCGCTTGATGATGCGCCAGCGGTATGGGCGTATCATCAATATCAGCAGTGTGGTCGGCCTGCACGGGAACGCGGGCCAGGCCAACTATGCCGCCAGCAAGGCGGGGCTGATCGGCCTAACGAAAAGCGTTGCCAAAGAGTACGCCGCACGCAATATTACCGCCAATGCGGTGGCGCCTGGATTTATTGAAACCGATATGACCGCCGCTATGCCGGAATCTGCCCGCGCCGCAGCCGCAGCGGCCATCCCGGCAGGCAGAATCGGCCGTGCTGAAGATGTTGCCGCGGCGGTGGCTTTCCTGGCCGGGGAACAGGCCGGTTACATCACCGGGCAGGTTCTTTGTGTTGACGGCGGAATGGGAATGTGAGGTGCAGCTATGAAGATAGAAAAGAAACGCCGGGTCGTTATCACCGGCCTTGGCACGGTAAACCCAACCGGCAATACCGTGGCGGAAAGCTGGGCCGCCGTGAAAGCTGGCCGCTGCGCCGTTGGGCCGATTACGGCTTTTGATACAACGGATTTTAAGGTGAAACTGGCCGCAGAAGTCAAAGATTTTGACCCTGCCGAACGTATTGACCGGCGCGAAGCCCGCAAAATGGCGCGGTTTACCCAGTTTGCCGTGGCCGCCGCTGACGAAGCCATCCACGACAGCGGCATTGCACTGGAAAATATCGACCACACACGGTTCGGCGTGATCCTGTCCAGCGGGATCGGTGGTCTGCCCACGATCGAGGAAGAAACACCCGCGGCCAGCAGCGGGGCTTTGAAAAGGTCAGCCCCTACTTTGTCCCCATGTCCATCGGCAATATGGCGGCGGGGCAGGTGGCCATCCGCTTTGGCCTGCAGGGTATGTGCAGCTGCCCCACCACTGCCTGCGCAGGCGGTACCAATGCGATTGGGGATGCGTTCCACCGTATCCGCGATGGATACGAGGACCGTATGCTCTGCGGCGGCAGCGAAAGCTGCATCAGCCCGTTGGGGGTGGGCGGCTTCGCCAGCATGAAAGCCCTCTGCACCGCAGACGACCCGGCCCGGGCCTCGATCCCCTTTGATGCCCAGCGCAGCGGTTTTGTGATGGGCGAGGGCAGCGGTGTGCTGCTGTTGGAAGAACTGGAGACCGCTAAAGAGCGTGGCGCTAAGATTTACGCCGAGGTTGTGGGCTATGGCGCTAACTGCGATGCTTACCATTTTACCGCCCCGGCACCGGGCGGTGCCGGCGGCGCGTCCTGTATGCGGCTGGCATTGGCTGATGGCGGAGTGGAGCCGGAACAGATTGGCTACATCAATGCCCATGGAACTTCCACGCATCTGAATGACAGCTGTGAGACCGCGGCCATCAAGTCGGTTTTTGGCAGCCACGCGTATAAGCTGGCCGTATCCTCGACCAAGTCGATGACCGGCCACCTGCTAGGCGGCGCCGGCGGGGTAGAGGGCGTGTTTACCGTGTTGGCCCTGCACGATGCCTTTTTGCCCGCTACCGTCAACCTGCAGGAGCCGGACCCGGAACTGGATCTCGACTATATTCCCAACCAGGGCCGCGCGTTACAGGTGGATTATGCCATGAGCGACAGCCTGGGCTTCGGCGGCCACAACGCCTGTGTGGTGTTCAAGCGTTGGGAGGGATGAGGATGAACTATACACCCAATGAACCGCCCCGGACCCTGACGGCGGCGGAAATCGAAAAGATCCTGCCGCACCGTTACCCGTTTGCTCTAGTGGATAAGATTCTTGACTATACCCCCGGCCAGTGGGCGCGCGGAATCAAGTGCGTGACCCGCACAGAGTCGTTTTTCCAGGGACATTTCCCCGGCCATCAGGTTATGCCGGGGGTATTGATTCTGGAAGCCCTTGCCCAAACCGGCGCGGTGGCCGCGTTGAGCCTGCCGGAAAACCGTGGAAAGATTGCCCTGTTTGGCGGGGTAAAAAATGCCCGTTTCCGCCGCCAGGTTGTGCCCGGCGATGTGCTGACTTTGGAATGTGAGCTGGTAGAGCAGCATGGCCCGGTGGGCATCGGCAAAGCCACCGCCTGGGTGGATGGTGTGCGCGCGGCCAACGCCGAGCTGACATTTGTTATCACGGATGCCTGAGGGCTGGTTTTGCATGGTGGATTGTGCTATAATAAATTCATTAACCTACAGGGGGATTCTCGCCATGCTGGATCAGACATTTGGGCAGGTATACACAAAATTCAAGCTGCATTTTTATAAACAGATCTTCAGCCGTTTTGAAGACCGTGAAGCCACGCTGACGACGGTAGAATCTTTCTGCATGGAAGTCATCATGGCACTGGGGGAACCCACGATTGCGCAGTTCAGCCACATGATGAATCTTTCCACCCCCAACGCAGCTTATAAGATCAACTCCCTGGTCAAAAAAGGCTATGTGGAGCGCATCCAATCCACCACCGATAAGCGGGAATACCGCCTGCGGCCGACCCAAAAAAGTACATTGATTACTATAACATCAGCTATTCTTACCTGCATCTGGTTATGGAGCGTGCCAAACAGCGGTTCAGCCCCCGATGACCTGGCCAAGCTGGAAGAAATGCTGCAGATCGTATCCGATGAACTGATGCCGGAAATTCAGCTGCCGAAATAAAATATGCATTACGATAACAAAAATGCGAACCACTTCGTACAACGTGGTTCGCATTTTGTGTTTATATGATTATTCTGTTGGTAACTCTTGGACCTTTTGAACAGATTGATGCCAGCCGTACAGGACATTGCAAAAGAACAATCTCGCCAAAATCAATAATCCATATCAAACAAGTGAGCCATCGGGACAGCGTCTTCCCGTTCAGCGGTCAGCTTTTTCAAACGCAGCGGGTCTGTATTCCAGCGTGGCGACAGTGGCTGCCTTTTTAAGTTCCATGCGTTTTCCTCCTTAAGGTGTATCAGAAAACAAAGAAAATGACGGATATTTCGCAAACACAAGCAGAATTTAAGGCTTTTTAACGCAAAATCCGGCCGTGTTTGTAGAAATAGACTAAATTTTTGACTTTTCAGATACACCCTAGGTTGCCGTGCTTTCGCCCCGCCGCAAAACTCCTAAGGCAATACCGCATAATTCTAAGTGCCGATACGGCGAGCGAGGTGCGGCAGATGCCAAGCCAAAAGCGCAGATAATACTGGATGCTGCAAAGGTGAGCGCCGCCAGTGGCGGAAACAGCGAACCGAAGCAGGGGCAGCGGTCGCAGAGTGCGAGGGGCTTTTGCCCCCGAAGCACGATGCGGGTACCGCAACCCGACATTATCGAGCATTTTGGCAACGCAGATGCCGTGCCGCAGCCGCCGAAGCGGTGCTTAAGCCGTAAGGCGGGAATTGTGCGGTGTTGCCCTAACTACATCACGCGTTCCATTCTTTCGGCAGGTATGCGCGGGTATTGTGCAGCATGGTGTCAAACAGTTCTTTGCCCTGGTTCCAGTTCAAGGTCACCTGCGGGTCGTTCATAAAGGTGGTCAGGCCAAGGGTGCGGTCACAGGTCAGGGCAGCGGTTAGGGTGTTCTCCTGATTGTAAACGTGGCGGGCTACCAGCGGCAGAATATTGGCGGGCAGCGGGCCGGCGTTCACGGACTGCACGCCCTGGCGGCTGAACAGCGCGTTCACTTCCACCACGGCATCCCACGGCAGGTTGGCAATGGCACCGTGGTTGGGAATGTTCACGTTGCTGACCAGGTCGCCCAGGCCGAGCAGGGCTTTCATCAGCAGGTGGCCTTCCTCGCCATCGGGCTTGATCTCGATCGGCTCTTCACCGGTGCGCAGGCGGCGGCTGCGGGCCAGGCGCTCCTGCAGCTCATTTTTGCGCCACGCAACGGTGGTTAGGCCAAACTTCCATTCGCGCACGGCTTCGGGGCTTTCCAGATAAGTCTTGCCCGGCATAAACTCTGCCAGATGGCGGTCGCCCGCGGCGGCAATGCAACCATAGCGCAGGAACAAATCAAATTTAACGCGGTTGGCGCAGGCAAAGGAACTGTTCATCCAATTCGTGTCGCCGTACTCATAACCGGATTCATAGTGCTCTTCGGCAAATTTGCGGTAAATGGGGAAGAGGTCCATGCCTTTGTAAGTAGCCTTATCGAACCAAGTAAAGTGGTTGATGCCCTTGACGTTGACCTTGATATCCTGGCGGGCAACATCTTTCAGGCCCAGTTCCTCATCCAGAATGTGGGTCAGCAGCGTCTGGGTGCCGAACACCTCGTGGCAGCAGCCGAACGCCTTGATCTTGGGGAACACATGGTACAGGGTACGCACGCAGAGGGTCATCGGGTTGGTGTAGTTGATGACCCAGGCATTGGGACTGTAATCGCGGATCGCTTCAGCGATGGTGACATACATGGGGATGGTGCGCATGGCGCGCATGAAACCGCCTGCACCTACGGTATCGCCCACCGACTGATAGATGCCGTAAGCTTCCGGCGCGTGGACGTCGCTTTCCATCTCGTCAAAGGTGCCGGGCAGGATGGAGATGACGACAAAGTCCGCGCCGGTCAGGGCCTGCTGCAGCGTATCCGCCACAGTATACTTCCAGTGTGAAACCGCATCCGGGTGGGCAGAGATCTTGTTGCCGATGATCTCGTTGTGCTCGGCTGCTTCGTGGTCGATATCATACAGCGCCACGGTGCCTTCCATTTGGGCATCCGCGGCAAGGTCCATCATGAACCCCCACGCCCACCCACGGGAACCACCGCCGATGTAGGCAACTTTCAAGTCTTTTACGCGGTTGTCTTCATAATACATGGATTGAAACCTCCGTTTGTTTTGGTCCGTAACATTGATGCGTGCAAAACCGCAAAATTTGCTTTTTTTGCCGTATTTTTGCTATCAGTATACACCAAATAAAGGAAAATGTCACGAAAAAAGTGAAAAAAATTAAAGAAAAATGGGCAAAAAGTTGGGGCGTGGGGTGATTAGGAATGAGAAATTAGAAATTAAATGAAAGTGATGGATCGCGCCGCAGTCCACCACAATTCCTATTTCAAAAAAGGCAGAGTCCGGTGTATCACGCACCGGACTCTGCCCTGTATTAAATTTCTAATTGCTCATTCCTAATTACTAATTGAATTCACGCTTTTTCAACCTTGACATCAGCGCAATCGCTCTCCGCGTTTCCATCCGCGTCCAGCGTGATATGTGCAAAATGCTCCGGCTTATCGTAATCTTTCGTTTCGCCGTCATCAGTGTAATACTCATAGGCGGCACCATCGGGAGCGTAAGCAAGCAGACGCAGGTCGGCAAAATCCACGCTGGCCACGTTCTGGATAGGCTCGCCGCCCTTGGCGATGGGCAGGATATGCCCCTTGCGCACAAAGAACACCACTTCGTCCAGCTCCACCGGGATGTAATGATGACCAGCGGGCAGAACGGTGGTTTCCATGCGGTCGTTCTCACTGCACTTTACCCGCACCTGCAGCATCTCTTCCGGCAGATAGACATACCGGCCGCGGGCGTTCTGCTCATAGACGGGGGCAATCAGCAGGCTTTCGCCGATCATTACCTCGTCCTCTACCTGGCGTGCGAAGTCATCGTCCGGGAAAGCAAAGGCCAGCGGCATACAGTACATACCGTCGCGCAGGGCAGCTTTCATGTACTCGCTGTAAATATAGGGCAGCAGCAGGTAACGCAGCTGCAGAATACCGGCAAAGGCCGCCTTATTCTTAAAGCGGTAAGGTTCCTGTTTGCGGGTACCGGCGGCGGAGTGGTTGCGCAGCAGGGGAGAGAAGATGCCCACGCCGTACCAGCGCAGCACAAGGTCCTCGGTGGTGTTGCTGCCAAAGCCGCCAATGTCGGGGCCTTCGTACAGGAAACCGCACATGTTCAGGGAGGGCATCATGTGCAGGCTGAGCAGAATGTGGCTCCACCAGGACTGGTTATCGCCGGTCCAGATACCGCCATACCGGTGCATACCGATGCAGGCCGAGCGGGAGTACATTAAAATGCGCTTATCCGGCTCCAGCTGCTCAAAGGCTTCACCCGCAGCACGGGTCATGTTGTAGCCGAAGATATTATGCACTTTATCGTGCCGCATGCGGCCCTGTTTGGTGTTGTGATAGAACAGCTTGTAGTCATTTTCGTTGTTGGAAAGCCCGGCCACAAGATTCTTGAACGCAAAAAAGCTGGAAATATCCAGGTTCTGGGTGCGGTACTCGTCAATTTTGGCAAAGGTCTTTTTCAGCGTTTCTTCGGAGTAGAAGATGGCAGGCTCGTTCATATCGTTCCAGAACCCCTCAATGCCCTGGTCCAGCAGGAGCTTGTACTTGCTGCCAAACCAGGCGCGGGCTTCGGGGTTGAGCATATCAGGGAAATGCACCCGGCCCGGCCACACACCGGCCACAAAGGGGGTGCCATCCTGATTGGTGCAGAAGTAACCGTTCTTCACGCCCTCTTCGTATACATCGTACCCGTCCTCAATTTTAACACCCGCATCAATGATGGGCACAAGGCGGATGCCCTGGGCTTTCATCTCGGCGGCAAAATCTGCAAAATGGGGGAAGCGCTGCTCGTCCACCGTAAAGTCCTTGTAGCGCTCCATGTAGTCAATATCCAGCACCACGGCGTCCAGCGGCATGTTGTTGGTGCGGTAGTTGGCCACAACCTCGCGCACCTCGTCCTCGTTCATGTAGCTCCAGCGGCTCTGGGTGGCACCAAAGGCCCATTTGGGCGGGATGTAGCTGCGCCCTACCAGCTGGCGGAACTGGTGCACAATATCGGTCGGGCTTTCCCCTCAATGATGTAAAGGTCGTAATTTTCTTCGGCCACTGTCACCCGCAGGGTGTCCAGATCGGTGTAGCCGCAGTCAAAGGTGACCTTGCCGGGATAGTCGATAAAAAAGCCAAAAGTGGCTTTGCCGGACACGATCATGAAGTTGTAAGCGCCGTACAGTGAGGATTTGTTTTCGGTATGGTTGGGGTCATCGCTGCATTTGCTCTCGTACACCCAGCCGCGCTTGTTGATGCAGCGGATGTTTTCACCCAGGCCATACAGGATATCCTGCGGGTCCATGGCATAAGAGAAGCCGTCCGGTTCCCTGGTGAGATATGGAATCGTTTCCATCGCGGGTACAAAAGAACCCACCACGCTTTCGGTATCAAATGGGTGGCCGTATTGCTTTTTGTAAATCAAGGCAGTTTCCTCCCGAATAAATTTGCTTTGGGGCTGATTTAACTATAGCAAATTGCGGGCAGAAAGGGAAGAGGGAAGTTTAGTTAGGAGTTAGGAGGGAGGAGTTAGGAGTTTTGCGGCACCACAAGGTTGGTGCTGGACGAATTAGGAATTAGCAATGAGCAATTAAGCGGTGGATCGCGGCGCGGAGCGCCGCTCGGAGATATTAGGTTTGTTACGATTCAATACACGGGTAGTAGAAAGGGAAAACGGTGCCCACTTATAATAAGAGCTAAAACCCAGTGCCTACCTATTTTATATATTATATATCCTTATGGAAAGTCTGCTCTGCTTCGATTTGGAGCTGCACAACCAGGAGATCTTGGGCATCGGTGGTCTGTCTGACTGTGGCATGGTGTTTAGTCTTGCAAACAAGAATGCGCGAGAAAACGCATGAACACAGGAATATAGTGCTTAATAGATACAGTATAATCTACTTAATGTGAAGGACAAATCTATTTTATTTAAGGAAGCCATTCGGTAAGTGGCTGGCGTGACTCGCATTGCTGAACAAAATACAGTGTTTGAATGAGTTCTAATAGGCTGTTACTTACCCTACTCTGTATTTCGCTAAACCTACCTTTAGCGAAATTGGTAATGGGGCACATTTATACCCGCTCCATTTTACAGCTAACAATTCAGCAAAGCCCGCCCATGACGATGCCCGCATCGTGCCGCACGATCGATATACTTTGCAACTGCTTTTCAAATAACATCAAACTCAATATTTACTGAGCGGCGCTTCTGCGCCGCGGTCCACCATAATGATTCATTATTCTTTATTACTTATTCTTTTTTCGCGCCCAACTCTTAACGATCTCTCTGCCTAATTTTCTTTCGTCAAACTTGCAATTTTCCGTTTTCTCCAAACTTTCACACACTTGTTTGTAAATAATCATGAATTTATCACAAATGTATTGACGATGGGGCAGGTTTGGCGTATGATACAGATATTGAAACAAATATTCCGGTAAACATGAAATTTGAGAAACAATAGTTCGAAACCGTCTTCGTGTGGCAGCCAGCCGCGGGGTATTTGTTGCCGGGTAACCGGGGCGCAAGGCAGTATTGGCCTTGGTTTACCCATTTTTGTGGAACACGCCGCTTTCGCTTGCAACCCTGATAGCGGCATTATAAAAAAGGGAAACCATATTAAGGAGGATACCCCATGAAAAAGTCAGTCAGCCGTACCTTGGCCATGGCTTTGGCCGCCTGCATGGCAGCAGGCACTTTGGCCGCCTGTGGAAGCAGCGGTTCTTCCGCGGTCGCTTCCAGCGCAGCTGAGTCTACCGCAGATTCCACTGCCGCTTCCACCGAATCCGGCACCCCGGATTACTCCAATGAGGACCCCATCAACATCCGAATTTATCTGTCGGATAATGCTACCCTTCCTTATAAAGAAGACTGGCTCACCTTTACCGAAGTGCAGAAGCGCTGCAACGTCAACCTGGACGTTGAGGCCATTCCTATTGCGGACTACTCTACCAAGGTTTCTCTGGCACTGAATACCGGCGAGAACGTTCCCGATGTCATCCTGTACCAGTCCACCACCGGTGAGAATGCTTCTTTGGCTCTGAACGGCGCTCTGGTTCCCATCAGCGACTACAGCGACTGGACCCCCAACTTCAACGCCCGCGTTGAGGAAATGGACCTGCAGGACGATGTGGATATGCTGAACCTGCAGGACGGCAAGCGCTACTATATGCCGTCTTTGACCGATAAGCCGTTCTACGATGGCGGCCTGATCCTGCGTGAGGATTATCTGGAATCCAAGGGTCTGGAAGCCCCCAAGACCTTTGATGACCTGTACGAGATCCTGAAGGCTTACAAAGCTGATTATCCCGATTCTTACCCGCTCACCATTCTGGCTGGTCCCCGCGTTCTGTTCCGTATGACGATGCCTTCCTTCGGCATCAGCGTGGGCAAAAACAGCGCCGATGGCTCTTACGTTCTGAGCTATGATTACGACAACAAGGATTTCTTTGCTGGCGCAATTGATGATAAGTGCAAAGAATACTTCGCATTCCTGAGCAAGCTCTATGCCGAAGGTCTGCTTGACCCCGAAATGGCTGACCCCATTGATGGTGATAAGTGGAGCCAGAAGTTGGCTACCGGTTCTTCCATGGCCACCTACGCTTACTATGACCAGATCGGCGGCGTGGAAGCTGCCAGCGAGATCGACGGCTTTAAACTGCAGATGTATGCACCGCTGGAAGGCCCCGCAGGTGCCCACCACCAGCCCAAGTCCCGCACCGGTTCCGGCATCATGTTCCCCAAAAAGACTGCTGAACGCGATGATTTCGAGCGCATTGTCCGCACCATCGATGAAATGTTCTACTCTGAGGAGAATGCAAAACTGTGGTGCCTGGGTGTTGAAGGCGAGACCTACACCATGGACGGCGACAAGATCGTTTACTCTGACGACATTGTGAACAGTGCTGACGGCATTTATAAGAGCATGCAGCTCAAGTACGGCTGCGGTTCCGACGTTACCCAGATGGTCTGGATCAACGAGCGTGAAATGTCCAAATACGACGAGAACTATGCCGAAATCAATACCGAAGTTGCTGCAATGGATGATGCTATCCAGCCCGTACCTCCCACTCCGCAGTTTGACGACCTGACCGCTGAGGATGCCGCCAGCCTGCGCACCCCGCTGGGCGATACCTTTGAAGTTTGGGCAGATGCTTTCATCACCGGCAAGAAGAGCACCGACACCGATTGGGATGCTTACGTTGCTGAAATGAAGAACCTGAGCATTGACCAGTACCTGCAGATGTACAACGACAACAATAAGTAAAATATTGACCAGTTGATCCTCAGCAGGGGGCATATCCGTGGAGGATATACCCCCTGCTTTTATTTTTAAGGGCAGGCGCGGTTCGCGCCGCCCCCAACCAAAGGAGCGCAATCCATGGGTAAGGCAAAAGCAAAGCTTACGCCGGCCGAAAAGGCCCAGCGGCGTTTGCATACCATCAAGCACCTGAAGCAGTACAGCGCATTATATGCCATGATGATTCTGCCGCTGCTGTATTTCATCATCTTCAAATACGTTCCCATGTTCGGCAACATTCTGGCATTCCGGCGCTACCGCCCCGGCCAGGGTATGTTTGGCACCGAATGGACCCTGCGCTACTTTGAGCGGTTCCTGAAAGACCCCGCTTTCTGGCGCGCATTCCGCAACACGTTAGTGGTTTCGCTGGAAAACCTGGTTATCAACTTCCCGCTGCCCATTATCTTCGCAATCCTGCTGAACGAAGTGCGCAATAAGCACCTGAAAAAAGTTGTGCAGACTATCTCCTACATGCCGCGCTTTATCTCCACGGTGGTCGTTATCGCCATCATGAACGAGATTCTTTCTCCCAGCTCCGGCCTGCTGAACAACCTTCTGCACAACGTCTTCGGCATGACCCCCATCTACTTCATGAACGAGCCAGGCTGGTTCCGCCCGCTGTACATCCTGTCGGAATCCTGGCAGTACACCGGCTGGACCGCCATCATCTATCTGGCCGCTATCACCGGCATCAGCAGCGATCTGTATGAAGCCGCTGAGATGGATGGCGCTACCCGCCTGCAGCAGATCTTCCACGTGACCATCCCCTCCATCATGCCTACCATCATGGTCATGCTGATCATGAACGTTGGCCGTATGCTGAGCATTGGCTATGAAAAGGTTCTGTTGATGTACACTCCGTCTAACTCCGGCGTCAGCGATATCATTGATACGCTGGTTTACCGCACCGGTCTGCAGAACCAGAACTACTCTTACGCAACGGCCATTGGCCTGTTTGGCGGCATCATTGGTCTGATTCTGGTTTCAGGCTCCAACGCAATCAGCAAAAAGCTGACGGACGAAAGCCTGTATTAAGTGAGGCAAAAAGATGAGCAAGTATTATAAAACAAAAGAAAACGTCGTTTTTGACACCATTGTCAACCTGGTCATGATCTTTACCCTGCTTGTCTGCTTTTTGCCGTTTGTGTATATGGCAGCGCTGTCCTTCTCCAGTTCCAAGGCCATCATCAACAACCAGGTCCTGTTCTGGCCAGTCGGCTTTAACCTGGATGCTTACAAGCAGATCTTCACCTACCCCAACTTTTTCCAGGCATATGGCAATACCTTTATTTATACCATCGGCGGTACTACCATCGCTATGTTGATGACGATCATGTTCGCCTATCCCCTGTCCAAAGACAACCTGATGGGCCACAAGGTTTTCATGAAGATCGTTGTTATCTCGATGTTTTTTGCCGGCGGCATGATCCCCAACTACCTGCTGGTATCCTCTTTGCACCTGACCGGCACCCGCTGGGCTATGCTGCTACCCTTCTGCATCAGCCAGTTCAACCTGATCATCATGATCAACTCTTTCAAATCTCTCCCGCACGAGCTGGAGGAAGCTGCTCTTATTGACGGCCTGGGCTATTGGGGCATTCTGCGCCGCATCATTGTGCCGCTTTCCACCGCTGCCATTGCAACGGTCGGCCTGTATTATGCGGTGTTCTTCTGGAACGACTGGTTCAATTCTTTGATCTACCTCAATAAGGAGCAGTACCCCGTTATGCTGTTCCTGCGCAACATTGTCAACGGCACTGCCATGGTTGGCGATGGTGCAGGCTCTGCGGATAAATCCTCCCTGGGTATTGCCATCAAGTCTGCCGTTATCATTGTTTCCACCCTGCCCATCATCATCCTGTATCCCTTCCTGCAAAAATACTTCGTCAAGGGCCTTACTGTCGGCGGCGTCAAGGGTTAATGCCCGCCGCACAGCAGGCAGGGCTCTACACCTGCCAAATGCGAGGAATTGTTTATGGTAAAACTGGATCATATTTCAACCGAGCAGCGGAACCCGGCAACCAGCCATATTGATGAGGTTTCAACGCTTGAGATCGTCCGCCTGATGAACCAGGAGGACAAAAAAGTAGCCGAAGCGGTGGAAGTGGTTCTGCCGCAGATCGCTGCAGCTGTGGATGTGATTTACGCCGCGCTGCAAAAAGGCGGACGGCTGATTTATTGCGGATGTGGTACTTCCGGCCGTCTTGGCGTGCTGGATGCAGCCGAATGCCTGCCTACATTCAGCGCCGGGCGCGATATGGTGGATGCCGTTATTGCGGGCGGCCAGCGCGCCATGCTGATCCCGGTGGAGGGCGCCGAGGACAACCGCGACCTTGGCAAAGAGGACTTGGAAAAGCTGAATTTCAGCCAGAAGGATGTTCTGTGCGGTATTGCCGCCAGTGGCCGCACCCCCTATGTGCTGGGTGCGATGGAGTATGCCCACAGCCTTGGCGCAGCGGTCATCAGTGTAACCTGCTGCCCCGGTAGTGAGGTAGACACCCGGGCTGACATTGGCATTTCCCCCATGCCGGGGCCGGAAGTTATTACCGGTTCCACCCGCCTGAAAAGCGGCACTGCCCAAAAAATGGTGCTGAACATGCTTTCCACCGCCACCATGATCAAGCTTGGCAAAGTGTATGGCAACCTGATGGTTGATGTGCGCGCCAGCAACGAAAAGCTGGTGGAGCGCTGTGTACGCATTGTGCGCACCGCCACCGGTGCCGACAGTGTTGCCGCCCGCAACGCCCTGGAGCAGTGCGGTTACAGCGCCAAAACCGCTATCCTGATGATTCTCTGTAAAATTGACGCCCCCACCGCGGAAGCAAGACTGGAAAAAACACACGGGAGAATTGCGGAAGCGCTGAACAACCTATAATTCAGAATTAACAATTAGGAATGAATAATTAAAAAAGAATAAAGAATAATGTTGGTGGACCGCGGCGCACTTGCGCCGCTCAGGAAATATTAGGTTTGCTGCTATTTGAAGCTGAGTGATGAAGCATATAACATCCTGTAGGGCGCGATGCCCTCATCGCGCCAGCGTTCACGGTACGACAATCAAAAAATTGTAATACGCCTATACTCCACCACAAATTCCTAATTTCTCATTGCTCATTTCTAATTCATATGAACTCCTACCTCCTAATTCCTAACTCCTAACTAACACTGGTGCTTACCATGAAAATTTTTGCTCAAAAACTTCTGGTGGGCCGTACATTCCTAGCCAATCAGACCGTGACGGTCGAAGACGGCCAGATCACTGCCATTGGTGGCGGGGGTCCGGCCGATTTTTCTGTCTGGGCCTTAACACCCGGACTGGTTGACCTGCACTGCCACGGCGGCCAGGGCTTTGACCCGGAGCTGAATGAACGCCCCCTGCCCGAGTTCCTGACCATCCTGCTGTGCCACGGCGTAACGGATGTGTTGCTCACCCTTGGGGCGGAGCCGCTGCCCACCATGCGCCGGGCGCTGGCGGTGGTACAAACCGCCATGCAGCAGCAGGCCGCAGGCAAACTGCCCGGCGCGCATATTTTGGGTGTTCATCTGGAAGGACCCTTTTTGAGTCCCGAACGTCCCGGTGCCATGCCACCCGCCGCGCTGCTGCCGCCAACCCTCGCCGCGTACCAGACGCTGGTACAGGGGTATGAATCCGTCATCCGGCAGGTGACCCTTGCCCCGGAGCTTCCCGGTGCGCTGGAACTTGGCGCAGCTCTGGCGGCGCGAGGTATCCGGGTGCAGGCCGGGCACACCGATGCTGATTACGAGACCGCCCAGCGTGCTTTTTCTGCTGGATTTACAGGTCTGTGCCATACCTTCAACGCCTGCCGCCCCCTGCGCCACCGCGACCCCGGTGTGGTGGCCGCCGCTCTGCTGGATCCTAACGTGACCACCGAGTGCATCTGCGATCTGGTTCACCTGCACCCCGCCGCTTTGCAGCTTGTCTACCATATGAAAGGCCCTGAAGCGATGATTGCCGTATCCGACAGTGTGGCTACCCATGGTCTGCCCGATGGACGCTACACCGTGGCCGGGCAAGATTATATTGTGCAAAACGGTGTGAGCCGCTGCGCAAACGGCACCCTGGACGGTGGCGGTGTTTATCTGGACGGTGCAGTGCGCAATTTGCAGAGCATTGGGATCCCCGCACAGGACGCCTGCCTGATGGCATCTACCACCCCCGCCGCCCTGCTCGGCTTGCCCCGCACCATCCACCCCGGCCACCCCGCCGTGCTGGTGGGATGGAGCGAAGGATGGCAGGTGGAGAGGGTATGGCGAGATAGTTAGGAGGGAGGAGTTGGCGGCGCGGCAAGGTCCGGTATGAAATCATTAGAAATTAGCAATGAGTAATTAGGAATTACTTGTGAGGATGAGATTCGTCATCGGCTAACGGGGACGCTATACCGCAATTTGCAGAATGGTGCAAGGCTTAGTCTTACGGTAGGGCGGGGGTACCCGACCCCACCGAGACAGTGCCCTATTCCACGTTATAAAAAGGTTGTGACATCTATCCCGCGAATTCAGAACGTTTGGAGGGCAAAGGTACGTTTTAATAAACAACGAACCTGATATCTCTGAGCGGCGCAGCGCGCCGCGGTCCCCAACATTATTCTTTATTATTTATTCATTTTTTTTTCTCTTCGCTCCGCTCACCCTCAAATTTCTCATTACTAATTTCTAATTCTCCACAACGCTCCATCGAGGTTCAACCATGTTTCTTTCCGGTATTGATATTGGCGGTACAAGCATTAAGCTCGGCATTTTTGATGAACAGCTGAACCTTTTGCAGCAGTGGAGCCGCCCCACACCCAAAGAACCTGCCGAAGCCGCCGCGCTGATTGCGGCGCAGTTGGAACCGTATCACGTTGCGGCTATTGGGGCCGGTGCGCCCGGCACGCTGAACGCTGCGCGCGAAACCATTACGGCGGACAATCTGGCATGGGTAGATGTGCCCCTTGCTGCGTTGCTGCGCCGGGCGTCCGGTTTACCCGCGGTGGTCATTAACGATGGCCACGCGGCAATGTTGGCCGAAATGCGTTCCGGTGCACTGCAAAATGTACAGACAGGTATTCTGCTCACCCTGGGTACCGGCATTGGCGGGGGCATTGTCATCAATGGGCAGTGCTGGCGCAGCCCCACCGGGCTGGCCCCGGAACTGGGGCATATCATCACCCACAGCGACGGTCTGCCCTGCCCCTGCGGCCAGTGCGGCTGCTTTGAACAGTACGCTTCGGCCACTGCGTTGATCCGCATGGCCGGCGGCGAGTCCCCCGCCGACCTGATTGCCCGCGCCCGCAGCGGCAATGCTGCGGCGCAGGCCGTGTTTGCCCAGTATGTGCACGAGCTTTGCACCGGCATTGTTTCCCTCAACTCCATTTTTGCGCCGGAGGTCGTAGCCCTGGGCGGCGGCATCAGCGAGGCAGGCGATTTTCTGCTGGATGCCTGCCACACCACTTTGGCCCGCCTGCACGCCAACCCCCAGCCCACCCTCTGCCTTGCCGCCCACCGCAACACCGCAGGAATCATTGGCGGGGCGATTGCAAGTTTGAAGTTAGGAGTTACGATGCATTAAGGCCTGATACAAAGTAATTAGGAATGAGTAATGAGAAATTAGTAATTTGAGGTGTGGCAAGGGAAGTACATATTTCTTGATTACCTCGTGGCAAGCCCCGGCGCGATGAGGTCATCGCGCCCTACAAAACATTTAATAGCCAATCGCACTTTTTAACAACCGGCAAACCTAATATCTCCTGAGCGGCGCTTTGCGCCGTGGTCCACCACAATTATTCATTATTCTCTATTCTTTATTCTTTTCAGATTTAGACTTTTTCCTACCGCCAATTCCTAATCTCTCATTGCTAATTTCTAATTCATATGAACTCCTCCCTCCTAACTCCTACCTGTTTTCGAGGTGCCCTATGCCTACCACGATTGATAATCTCCTTTCCCGCATGACATTGGAAGAAAAGATCGGCCAGATGATCCTGGCCAGTATCGAGGTATCCCGCATGGATGCGGGCACGCGGGAATTTTTACGCAAAAATCATATCGGCAACGTTATTTTGTTTGGCAAAAACTGTGCCGGGCGGGCCGCGCTGGCGCAGTTGAACGCTGAGATCCAGCACACCGTCATGGCGGAAAACGGTCTGCCTGCTCTTATCGCCATCGACCAGGAGGGCGGCTGTGTTACCCGCCTGCGCAGCGAAGCCACGGTTTTTCCCAGCGCCATGGTCATTGCCCGCACGGGCGATCCCGCCAACGCCTACAAAGTTGGGCGTATGATGGGCGGTGAGCTGCGGGCACTGGGTATTAACCTGGACTGTGCGCCGGTGCTGGATACTCTTTCCGGCCCTGCGGAACGCCGTTATTATGGGCAAACTGTGCAATCCATCGCGGATTATGGCTGCGCCATGGCCCGCGGCCTGCGGGATGCCGGGGTGCTGGCCTGCGGCAAACATTTCCCCGGCCATGAGCAGACCGGTGCCGATACACACTTCGGCTTTGTGGTGGACAATACCCCGCGTGACACATTGATGAATAGCTGCTTAACGCCCTTCTGCCGCGCGATGTCAGAGGACCTTGCCAGCGTGATGGTATCGCATGTCTGCTTCCCCGCGCTGGATGACACCGATACGCCCTGCTCCATGTCCGCACCCGTCATCCAGGGCGTGCTGCGTGGGCAACTGGGGTACCAGGGGCTTGTCATCAGTGACGGCTTGCAGATGCACGCCATTCTGGACCAGTACGGCGCACCACAGGGCTGTGTGCAGGCGGCACTGGCCGGGTGCGACCTGCTGATTATTGGCAACGGCGGCGATAACGCCGACCCCACCGGTAAAGATGTGCAGACCCCCTGCATCCGTGCCCTGTGCGATGCTGTGGCCGATGGAACCCTGCCGATGGCGCGGGTGGATGAATCGGTGCGGCGGATCTTGGCATGCAAACTGGCGCTGGGCTGGACTATGCCCGCCCGCGATGCCGCCAGCCAGGATTGGAGCAATCATGCTGCCCTTGCGGATGCGTTGGCCGAAACCGGCGTGACGGTACAAGACCCCCACGGCCTGCTGCCGCTGCCCGCAGGGACGTTATTTATTGCGCGGGCGTCCGGTACCGGTACTGGCGTGACGGAGGGCGATCGCATTACGGAAAGCTTTGCTCCACTGGCTGCACGGCGTTTGGGCGGCCAGTGCGCTGTCTACCACACGGTGGAAGAACTGCCGGAGCTGACGGATGTCTGCGCCGCGGCGCCCGCGGTGGTATTCGCCTTTGGCACCCGTGAGGAAGCCGCCGCTGCCGCCCAGGCCGCCGAAGCGCTGGCTGCGCACAACCCGCGCTTCTGTGCTGTCTGCTTGGCCGAGCCGGACGCTTTGCAGCACTATCCCTTTGCTGCCAGTACCGTGAGCGCCTGGGACCGCACCGAGCCCGCCATGCGTGCCGTCTGCCGCGCGCTGGCAAACCCACAAATTTGAAGGAGGGGCAAACCATGGCATTTTTCCGCTGTGACGTTATGTCGGAATCTCTCGGCATGGCAACATCGGTGCTTGTTACCATGCCGGATACCGGAGATTTGGCCGCCGCGCCAGTGGTGTACCTGCTGCATGGCCTGACTGACAACTGCACCGGCTGGCTGCGCTATACCCAGGCCGAACACCTGGCCCGCACCCACGGGGCCATTCTGATCGTTCCCGAAGTGCAGCGCAGCTTTTATACCGATATGGCCTGCGGCCCCAAGTATTTCACCTACATTAATCAGGAATTGCCAACGCTCTGCCGCCGGTTTTTCGGCATTCAGCCCGTACCGGAGCGCACTTATATTATGGGGCTTTCGATGGGCGGATACGGTGCTATGAAATGCGCTTTTACTGCGCCGCAGCAGTACGCCGGGTGCGCCGGTTTTTCCTCGGTGGCGGAAATCCGGGCCGAACTGCCCCAGCTCTGCCGCTGGCATGAAGATCAGGCAATTTTCCCGCACGGCATTGTGCCGCCACAGGATGATCTGTTTGACTTGGTGGAGAAATTCCGCGACGGAACGTGCCCCATGCCCCGCCTGTTTTTGGCCTGCGGCCAGCAGGACAGTCTGTACCCCGCCAACCTACGCCTGCGCGATACCTTGCAGGCGATGAATTGGCCCCTGACTTGGTACGAAGCCCCCGGCGACCACAACTGGTTTTTCTGGAACGATGCGCTGGGAAGAGCGATGAAAGAACTTTTTGGAAAATTAGAAATGACAGCAAGCTGATTATTGGCATTCATCGGGATAGGATGACTGCTTTTCCTCAACGTCAACACCGAACAATGATGTAAACAGAACACCATTCAAAGTAAAAGCCTATGGATTGAAACATCCCCTTGCCAAAGAGTACAATAAAAGCATAGAAACAGACTGAAAACTGTTTATTGTGCAGAGCAAACACTGAGCTTGGCGATCGGGGACGGATAACAAAACAGGAACCTACCGGAAAGGCAAGCGGCTGTTCAGCCTGCTTGCCTTTGTTTTTTTGCACCGTAACCCCCAGCCAAAAAAGGAGGAAACACCATGGAACCTAAAACCACCAAAAAACCATCACGCAAGCTTGTTGTTTTCAAGCGGGAACTGCCGTTTTACTTAATGCTGATTCCCGGCGTAACTTTCCTGATTATCTTTTCCTACCTGCCCATGTTCGGTTTGGTCATGGCGTTCCAGGATTTTACCCCCCTGCGCAGCTTCAAAAATTCTCCCTGGGTGGGATTAAAAAACTTCCATGACATGCTGGCCCTGCCCACGTTCTGGAACGTGGTTGGCAACACGCTGTCCATCTCAATCGCCAAGATCATCCTTCGCCTGTTGGTGCCGCTGATTCTGGCCCTGCTGCTGAACGAAGTTGTCCACCATAAGTTCATGCGGATGGCGCAGACCGTTTTCTTCCTGCCGTACTTCCTTTCCTGGGCTGTTATGGGCGGCGTGTTGCGCAACCTGTTCCAGTATGACGGCATGGTCAACGAATTGCTGGGCCGCATCGGCATTGATCCCATCATGTTCCTGGGCAGCAACACCTGGTTCCCCATCATTATTATTCTCTCCGATGTCTGGAAAGATATGGGCTATAACATGATCATATTCCTGGCGGCAATAACAGGCGTTGACCCAGCGCTGAATGAATCCGCTGCACTGGACGGCGCTAACCGCTGGCAGCAGATCTGGCACATCACCCTGCCCACCATCCGCCCCATCGTGGTCATGCTGCTGGTGCTTTCGCTCGGTTCTGTGCTCAGCGCTGGTATGGAGCAGATCATGCTGCTGTACAATCCCATGGTTTATAAGAGCTCCGATATCATTGATACACTGGTTTACCGCCTTGGCCTTGTCAACCACCAATGGTCGCTTTCTACCGCAGTTGGTATGATGAAATCCGTTGTTTCGTTCATTCTGGTTGTTATCTCCTACCGCATTGCCTCCAAACACTTTGATTATCAGGTATTCTGATCAGAAAGGAGCATTCTGTTATGAACCGTAAAAAAATGACCCTGTTCAACTACGTCAACGGCGTGTTTCTTCTCCTGCTGGTCATCGTGTGCATTCTGCCCATCCTGCACGTTATCGCGCTTTCGCTTTCGGAACGCATTGAAGCCGTTGCCGGCAATGTTACCTTCTACCCCATCGGCTTTACGCTGGAAGCTTACCGCTATGTTATGGAGGACAGCCAGTTCTGGACCTCCCTGCGCGTGACCCTGACCCGTGTTCTCATCGGCGTACCGGCCAACATTTTGCTGGTCGTGATGACGGCCTACCCGCTTTCAAGGCCAACTCCCGCTTCCACGCCCGCACCTTCTTCTCCTGGCTGTTCGTCATCACCATGCTGTTCGGCGGCGGCACCATCCCCACCTACATCGTTATCAGCAAGCTGGGTTTGATGAACACTATCTGGGCGCTGACCCTGCCTGGAGCCATGAACGTAAGCTACATGATCTTGATCATGAACTTTTTCCGCGGCATCCCGACCGAAATTGAGGACGCAGCCGTTATTGACGGCGCCAACCAGCTGCAAATTCTGTTCCGCGTATATCTGCCCATGTCGATGCCCTCCCTGGCAACTATCATTCTGTTTGCTACCGTGGCCAACTGGAACTGCTGGATGGACGGCTACATGTACATGAACACCCCCGATAAGTACCCCCTGCAGACCTACCTGGCCACCATCCTGATGGAATCCAAGAACAACGTGGAAACCCTGATGACCCCCGAACAGTTGATCCGCATGGCAAAGGTCAGTGAAAAAACCATCGAAGCCGCGCAGATCTTCCTGGCTGCACTGCCCATCATGTGCGTGTATCCCTTCCTGCAGAAGTATTACACAAAGGGTATCGTGGTTGGCAGCGTGAAGGGCTGATATCATGTATGTACCCATTATCAAATACCCCTGGGGCGGCAGCTTTTGCCCCGAAGCCTTTGCCGAAGCAAAGCTGACGGGAAGCGGCCTGAAATTCCGCCTATGGTGCTGCGAAAAGCACCCCCGTGTCACGATGACCAAACCAAACAGCATGGTCTGCTTGGACAGCTGTCTGGAAGTATTTTGAACCCTTACCCCGATTTTACCCGCGATTACCTGAATTTTGAGATGAATGCCGCCGGAACACTGTTACTGCAAAAAGGCCCCGACCGCGCCCACCGCAGCTTTGTCAACCTGGCAGTACCGCATTACCCGCAGGTACATGCCTGGCAGCTGCCGGATGTGTGGGGCGTGGAGCTGGAAGTACCCTTTGCATTTTTGCAGCAGATATACGGCCCCGCAGCCCCCGCTCTGCCGCAAAACCCTGTGGGCAATTTTACCAGTGTTCCGGCCCGCCGCAGGAACGTTACGCCTGTTGGTCTTCTCCCCATTCCCCTCACCCTGATTTCCACCGCCCGGACGCGTTCCGGGAGATACCGTTCAGCCGGTAAAGAAAATATGGGGAATAGCTGCTAATTTCTAATTCTTAATTTCCATCAACTCCTAACGCCTACTTCCTACCTACTAACTTAATCGGAGGTTTCCCCTATGTTTAACCTTACCATCAACGCTGTTCCGCCAGCACCATCATCGTGGGCCGCCGTGCTACCTGGCTGGACCGCCATGCGGCAGAAGAGCTGCGTGATTATGTCAAAAAAATCAGCGGAACGATCCTGAATATTGCGGACGAAACACTGACCATGGCTGTGACCGGCAACCGCATTCTCATTGGCCGCCCCTCTACCAGCGACTTGGTCAAGAACTTTGCTGACCAAACCCCCGGTATCCTGCCCGCAGAGAGCGATACCGAAAACGACTGCCTGGCCATTGTCCAGCGTGGTGAGGTTCTGGTGCTCAGCGGTTCCAATGACCGCTCGGTCTATTACAGCGTCTGCCACCTGCTGCAGACCGTCTTCCATGTCGGTTTTTACTGGGACCGCGATGTGTATGAAGCAAACCCCGATATGACCGTGCCTGATAACCTGACCATCGTGGAGCGCTCCGCATTCAAGTTCCGCCACACTATTGGCCAGTGGGTATATAACCACGGCGCTTTCCTGAACGAAGCCGAGCGCCGCGAAGAACTGGACAAATACGCCCGCAACAAGATCAACTCTTACCGGCTGTACAGCTGGAACAGCTATGCCCGCAAGATGACTTTCATTAAGCTGGGCGTGCCGGGCATCGAGATCAAACCCGAAGATATCGCCCGCCGCGATATAATCCGCGATACCATTGAATATGCACAGGCCCTGGGCATTGACATTATGGTCACCCTGCCGCCGGATGAGATGACGCAGGATTTCCACAAGCTTTATCCCAATGCCCGCTACTTTGGCAGCGAGTGGGTCAAGGACGACAACGCCGCCCCCCAGACCAAGCCCTGCCTGTACCCTGAAGATCCCATGTTCAAGACTTTCTTCCAGACCTTCGTCAAAGTCTGGATCGAAGAATACGGCCCGGTGCACAATTTTGTGGCCTCTCCCCCGTGCGAAAGCCATATTTCCACCACCATAGATGATTACATCAACATCAGCGTCAACTATTCCAAGTACACCTATGAAGCCGTGCATGAGCTGGTGCCCGAAGCCCGTGTTTTCTTTGACGGATGGGGCGTGCGCGCCAACACCCCGCCCTGCATCTGGACGATGCCCGGCGTGATGCAGCGCTTTGTGGATTCCATGCCGGATGAAGTGTATATGCTGGATCTGTGGCCCAACCGCAAGGAGACCGATGCCACCTTCCGTGACCCGATGTACCGCGATGCCAACTACAGCCCGCTGCGCAAGGCCCGCTATGTGCTGGAGGCGCTGAACGAATTTGGCGGCGATGACCACATGCACGGTGATTTTGCCCGCCACATTGAAGCCGCTAAGGAGATGACCGACCCCAGCATTGTGGAACACGGCGACGGCTTTGGCAACTGCACCGAGCTGTGCGGTGTCAGCCTGCACTTCTTTGATTTGATCTTCCAGCTGGCATGGAACCCCAAAGATATTACCGTCCAGAGTTTTTTGGAAGATTCCGCCAAGCGCCGTTACGGCGGTCTGGCACCCGAAATTGGCGTAAAAGCCATGAAAACGCTGGAACAGGCTGTCTATTGTGATGACCGCGACAGTTCCCACGCACGTTACCAGAAGCGCTGCTATCTGGTGCGCCCCCAGCGCCGCCAGGTTCCGCTGAGTGAGACCCAGCAGGTCGTGGATCTGCTAAACGATTATATGACCACCATGACCGCCCTGCCCGATGACAAAAAGACCGACGCCATCGGCCAGGATATGTACGATGTGATGCGCCAGTACATTACCGAAAACTTTAACATGCACCTGCGCTGCCTGTTGGAGCTGTTCCTGCGCCGCAAAACTGCGAAAAATCTGCACGAGACCTTTGAGCTGCACGCCACGATGATGGAACAGCTGTTGACCCAGCTGGAAGTGATGACCAGCGCCAACACCAAGATGTATGTAGAACACATTGTGCGCTGGCTGCAGGGCCGCCCCTGTGACCCTAACGTTGCCAGCGAGGATACCTACATCCCTAAAGAAGAGTTCCGCGCCTGGATGCGTGACCTTGGCACCACGTTTGTCAAGAGTATTCCCAACCTGCCGGACTACAACAGCCAGGATTTCCACGAACTGATCTGCTATTATTACCATCCGCGCATCAATGCCTGTGTGGATACCCTGCGCGGTCTGCTGGATGACGGCGGCGCTACCTCCCCCAAGGAAGTGGACGACCTGCTGGAAGCCGCCTACAAAGTGGTGGAACAGCACTGGATCGAAGTTGGCTACCCTGTGACCGATGAATGCGAAGCCATCCACCTGCCGCTGTGGCAGGCCGCCCAGAACGCTTGGAAGATCCTGCACATTCTGCCGCTGAAAGATGGCCTGGTGGAAAGCGAAGAGATCGTGAAGGAAGTCATTGATGTGTTCGCCAGCTTCTCTGAAACCGCCGACCCGGACGAAGAACGCTCCTGGGTGAGCGAAAACCCGTTTGCAGACGAAAACAAGCCCGCGGAGGAATGATCCCCCTGCCACGAGGATAAAACCATGGATATTTTTGAAGAACTTGGCCTGCACCGCTATATCAACGCGCAGGATACGTTTACCACTTATGGTGCCAGCTGCATGCCTGCGGCCAGCCTGCGGGCCATGCGGGAGATTGCATCCAGCTGTGTGGAACTGGCCGAAGTTCAGGCCAAAACCGGCGATGCCCTGGCAAAACTGACCCATAACGAAGGTGCTTATATTACCAACGGCGCGGCGGGAGGCATGATGGTTGCCACCGCTGCCGCCCTGGCGCGGGACGATGAAAAAATTTTCCATACCCTGCCGGAGATCACCGGCCCGCGGTACGAGGTTGTCATGCAGGCCGCCCAGCGCAACATGTATGACCGCGGCTGCTCGGCTGTCGGCGCAAAAATGCGCTATATCGGTACAGCGGACACCGCTCCGACTGTGGAAGAGCTGGAAGCAGCCATTACCCCGGCAACGGCTGCCGTGTTTTATGTCATCTTTTTTGGGCGCGATGCCTCTCTGCCGCTGGAAACAATGGTGGAGGTGGCCCACCGCCACGGGGTGCCCGTAATCGTGGATGCTGCTGCCCAAAACCCGCCCGCCGAAAACCTTTGGAAGTTTACCGGCATGGGGGCCGACCTGGTTATTTTCAGCGGCGGCAAAACCATGCGCGGCCCGCAGGATTCCGGTTTGATCGTGGGAAAAAAGGAATGGATCGACCGCTGCCGCCGCTGGGGTCCCCCCACGGATGGCGTCTGCCGCGGGTGCAAGACCTCGCGCGAATCAATCGTTGGGTTGTACAAAGCCGTGCAGCTTTATCTCCAGCGGGACGAAGCCACCCTGATGCGCACCCTGAACCGCCGCTGCGCCGCTTTTGAGCGAACCCTGCGGGACTGCGGCTTTATCCAAATCACCCGCACGCAGGAAGGTCCTGTCGGCCAGGTTATGGCCCGCACCTATGCCGTAATGCCGTATGGCAGCGCCAAAGATTTGGCAGACAAAATGCGTGCCAACGGCATTTACATCGGTGCGGAGCCGGGCGACCGGATTCTACTCAACCCGTTGATGGTCACGCCTGCACAGGTCAAAACCGTGTGCGAAACGCTGACCACCTGTATGCAGCAAATCAAGGAGGAACTGTGAACCATGGGTGTTACGGAACAACGTATGGAACAGCTGGGCATTACCCTGCAGCAGACCGATTGGCGCGGCAAAGGCGCCGTGGAAGCCGTTTTGGCGGGCGATATGCTGTACATTTCTGCTCATTACCCGGTGGACGAAAACGGTACCCCCGTTTATGTCGGCCGTGTGGGCGCTGAAATTGACGAAGCCGCCGCATACCAGGCCGCGCGCCTGTGCGGGCTGAACATGCTGCGCACCATCCAGGCCTATATTGGCAGCCTGGACCGCGTGGATTACTTTGTCAAGGCGCTGGGCCTTGTCAACAGCGCCGGGGACTTTTACAACATGCCTGCCGTCATGAACGGTTACTCCGACCTGATGGTAGAAATCTTCGGCCACCGCGGGCAGCATGCCCGTGCGGCCATGGGCGCTTACGTTCTACCGGGCAATATGCCGGTCAGCGTGGACGCCATTGTTAAAATACGCCGTTAAAGGAGGGCACAGAACATGGCTGTGGCGAATCACCCCCTGTGCGAGCCGGTCCGCTTTGCGCATTACAAAGCGCTGGTTCCCATCCGGGAAGTTGACGGCATTGTGTATGTTTCCGGCCACGGGCCGGAAGATATCAACACCTATGAACCGTTGTACCGTGGCCGCGTTGGCACAGATCTTACGCTGGAAGATGGCTATAACGCCGCAGCAGAATGTGCCAAAACCCTGCTGCGTGCCGTGCAGCAGCGGTACGGCAGCCTGGACTGCATCCACCACCTGGTGCGCGCCACCGCGCTGGTGAACTGCGGCGAAGGTTTTACCCAACCCGAAAAAGTGGTGGATGGCTTTTCCGATACCTGCATGGAAATTTTGCAGGAGCGCGGCTACCACACCCGCACCATTATGGGCACCCACAACATGCCCAACCACAATATCCCCGTTGAAGTTGAAATGATTTTTGTACTTGCGGACCGTTACCGCAATACCTTGGGAGGGAATCAGGATGTCTGCGTATGATCTTATTCTGCAGGGCGGCACGTTGTACGACCCCTGCGCCGGAACGATGGAACTTTGTGACCTTGCCATTAAGGATGGCAAAATTGCTGCCCGCGGCAAAAACCTGAACGCGGCGGATGCCGAGACCGTGATGGATGTGACCGGTCTGATCGTATCCCCAGGTCTGATCGACATGCACTGCCATGTCTACCCGGTGTTCCCCTACCAGATGCCGGATTCTCTGCGCACCATCAACGCGGAAGAATACATGTTCCGCGCCGGTGTTACCACTGCGGTGGACGCCGGTACCACCGGCTGGCGCAACTTTGGCGATTTCAAGGAAAACGTTATCGACGCCACCAAGGTGCGTGTTCTCGCCTTTATTGATATGGCCGCCAAGGGGATGCACTATCCCCCGTCAGAGCAGGCTGTGGCTGACATCAACCCCGAAATCACCGCCGCCGTTGCCAACACCTGGTCAGATGTCATTGTCGGCGTCAAGAGTGCCCACTATTGGGCGAAGCACGAGGATGCTGACCACCCCATCTGGGCTTCCATTGACGGCGCTATCAAGGCAGCTTCCATGAGCGGAAAGATCGTGATGGTGGACAGCATCCCCATTGTGCCGGAACGCAGCTACCCGGACATCCTGGCCCGCCTGCGCCCAGGCGATGTACACACCCATGTGTTTGCGCAGCAGTTCCCCCTGATGGACGAAAACGGCAGGATGCAGCCCTATATGCTGGCCGAACGGGAGCGCGGCGTTCACTTTGATGTGGGCCACGGTTCCGGCAGCTTCTGGTTCCGCCAGGCGGTCGGCTGCTTCAACCAGGGCTTCTGGCCGGATACCATCTCCACCGACCTGCACCACCAGAACGTGACCGGCCCCGCCATTGACCTGTTGTATGTTGCCAGCAAGTTCCTGGCCATGGGCATGCCGCTGCAGGATGTGCTGTACCGCGTAACCCGTGCCCCGGCGCTGAGCATCCACCGCCCCGAACTGGGCACGCTGGATGTGGGTGCCTGCGCAGATATCGCTGTGCTGCGCAACCGCGAAGGTAAGTTCGGCTACATGGACTGCGGCGGTGCCCGCCTGACCGGCGAGGGCAAACTGGAATGCGTTGCCACCCTGCGTGAGGGTGAAGTGGTGTTTGACCCCGAAGCCCGCAGCATGCCGGATTGGCAGAACGCCCCCGCCCCCTATTGGACAGCCCCCGGCACAACGCGCAGCTGGACGCTGTGGAAGTGAGGAAATTATGCTGCTGAATGACCGCGACCAGATCATTGCCATGACGGCAGAGTGGACCGGCGAACGCTACCCCAATGGCCGCCCCCGCGTGAGCGATGAAAAAATAGAGATCCTGAAAAACCTGACCCAGGAAGAAATCTGGCAGCCGCTGTACTCTTGCGGATACCGGTTCCAGTTCCAGGGTGATTTGAAACCTCTGCACCCGGACAAAAAGCTGTACGGCCGTGCTGTGACCTGCTGCTTTATGCCCCAGCGCCCGGACCTGCGCCAGCATGTGTTCAATGTAGCCCGCAGCCGTGGCTGGAAAGGCGACTGCAACCAGTGGGTGATCGACAGCTTGGAAGAAAACGATGTTGTTGTGTGCGACCTGTATGATAAGATCCTGCGCGGCACCTTTGTGGGCGGCAACCTGACCACCGCGGTCAAGGCCCGCACCAAAAACGGCGGCGTGGTGGTGTGGGGCGGCGTGCGCGATTTGGAACAGATGCAGAACATTGATGTGCAGGTGTTCTATCGCGGCGTAGACCCCACCCCCATCCGGGACTGCCAGATCACGGCGTTCAACGGCCCCTGCCGCATCGGTGCGGCCATCTGCCTGCCGGGCGATATCGTTATCGGCACCAAGAACGGCATTCTGTTTGTGCCCAGTCATATGGTAGATTACGTCATTGAGCACGCCTACAAATCTCAGGTGCGCGACCTGTACGCATTCCCCAAACTGGAAGCCGGTATCTACACCACCGCCGATGTGGACGCCGTGGTGTGGAACGACCAGATGATGCAGGCCCTGCTGAACTTTATTGATACCAACCCCGCCGCGGCCAAGTACCGCGGGCTGGACTGGAGCGTGGAACTGCGTGCCGCCGCCGGTGACGAAGCCGCCATTGATGAGCTGTACCAGCAGTTTGACATTGAGCGCTATGGCGCGCCCGGCCAGAAACAAAAAAGAGGTGCTGATATGAGAGATATTTCGCTTTACCTGAGCACGATCCCCGATTATAACCAGATGCTGGCGGGCAAAAAATGTGCTCATCACCACCGCTGCCCGCGGCATTGGCAAAAGCATTGCCCTGCTGTTTGCGCGCCAGGGGGCGGACGTCTATTTCGGCGGCCGCAACGAAGAATATGTGCGCACCACAGAAAAAGAATTGCAGCTCATCCGCCCCGGCTGCCGCGGCTATGTGGTAGACCTGGCCAAAGCCGACCAGACCGAAGCCTTTGTGGATGCTGCCGTAAAGGACAGCGGCGGCTTTGACATTCTGGTTTCTACCGTTGGCGTCAACTGCCACTGCCCCGCAGCGGAATACAAAGATGAGGATATGTTCCGCCTGTTGGAAACGAACTATCTCAGCGGCGTGCGCTGCGCGCGCAAAGTTATCCCCACCATGCAGGCGCGCGGGGGCGGCAGCATCATCAACATTTCGTCCATTCACAGCCTGATGAGCCAGCCCACCAACATGCTGTACGCCGGTACCAAGGGCGCAATGAATGCCGCAGCCCGCGTGATGGCACTGGATTACGCCAAGGATAACATCCGGGTGAACACTATCTGCCCCGGCGTGGTCATCAGCGATGTGATGTATGATGACATGGACAAGCTGGACGATGCCGGCAAAAAGCAGTTGGACGCTGCCCTGCACCGCTGCCAGCCTTTGGAGCCTGGCCGCATGCAGGATATTGCCAACACAGCCCTGTTTTTTGCCAGCAATATGAGCGCCAACATTACCGGCCAGACCCTGCTTTCCGACGGCGGAACAAGCATTAAGGCACATGATATGGACTGCTGAAACTAGGTAAGAGGTAGGAAGGAGGAGTTAATTAGGAATCAGGAACGAGAAATTAGGAATTTGTGGTAGGGCGGGGTCACCCGACCCCGCCGAATTGGCCCGAAGGCAGCTCTTAGACTGGAGATAAACTGTTCCCCCACAGATAATTTTTATTGTCCATCATCTTCTTTCCCTTACCTCTCACCCTACCAATTCCTACTTTCTACTTCCTCATTCCTAATTGTTCTAACTTCTCCCCTGCTTCCTGACTCCTAACTTTTCCCGGAGGTTCCCAATGGCCCACACTCTTTTATTTTCCGGCTATGGTGCGCCGGGGTGCGATGATCTGGCGGTGTGCCGCTTAACGGCGGACGGAACGCTGGAAACTTTATCTACCCTGCGGCATGGCCGTGCCCCCAGCTTTTGCTGCCGGGGGCAAAATGGTTGGATTTATGCCGCATCGGAACGCGGGGATGGCGCGGATGTAACCGCCTATGTGCTGGACGGCACGACCCTGCGCGAGATCGCCCGCATTGAAATTCCTACCGGCCGCGGCTTGTGCCATCTGTATGCCTGCGGCGATGTGATTTATGGCAGCTGCTTTGAAAACGGCCTGTATTTTGCTGTGGATAGTGCCCTGACTCGCATTTTGTGGCAATTCCAGCCCGCGGGGGCCAACGCCCACTGGGTGCAGTCTGTGGGGCACGCGTTATTCCTGGCGGATTTGGGCAACAGCCGCCTGTACCGCCTTGCGTTGGAAAATAATCTGCCCACCGGCAGCGTAAAGACTCTGCCCCAGCCCACCGGCAGCGGCCCGCGCCAGGTGTTGGATGCCGGGGACGGCATGCTGGACTGTGTGTATGAGCTGGACGGCCACATGCGGGTGCTGAACCATGACGGCTGCACCGTTTCCACTGTGCAGGCCAGCACTGTGCCCAAGCCGCGCAGCTGGCCGGGTGGTGCCTGCGCCACGGCGGATGGCACCCTGTTTGTCAGCAACCGCGGGCCCAACACCATCTCGGCGTGGCAGCGCAGCGGCCCGACCCGCCATTTCCTTTGCGAATGGCCCACCGGCGATTGGCCGCGGGCGCTGTGCGCGGTGCCGGGCACCCTGTATCTGTTGGCTGCCTGCCAACGAGAGGGCGCGGTGCATTGTTACTATTGTTCACCCTTGTCCCACCGTGCCCCTACCGAAACCGCCAGCCTTGCGCTGCCTGGTGCTTCCTGCGCGCTGGTGCTGGACTGATTTTTGTCATTGCATTTTCTCTTTTCCTCATTTTTTACTTGTTCAAGCTTTTCTTCTCTGCACAATAACCTCCTATTTGCACCTTTCCCTATGGCAAAGCCCATACCGGAAAAGCGGGATTTCCCTGTCTCTGCTTTTCGGTATGGGCTTTTGTAGTTCTTTTATTTTCTGGGGTTACCGTGCGCGGCTCTGGCGGCGGTACTGAGTGGGGGTGCTGCCCATCGACTTTTTGAACATCTTGGTAAAATAGTTCACATCCAAGATGCCCACCTGCTCCGCCACCACCGAGATATTCTGCTCGGTGGTGCTCAACAGATTGGCCGCGCGCTGGATGCGCTGCGTGTTGATAAAATCTGTCAGGGTGGTTCCGGTATCCTGCTTGAACAGGCTGGAGAGGTACGATGGGCTGATATAGTACATAGCGGCCAGGCTTTTGGGCGAAAGCTGATCCGACAAGTTCAGGTTGATCGTATTGATGACCTTTTGCACCAGCGGTGAATATTGCTGCAAAGAATACCGCCGCACATATGCGCAGTACTCTTTTACCATTGTCTGCACCAGCGGCCAGCTTTCCTCGTCCACCATGTTTTCGATCATCAGGGCATAACGGGAGGAAATCTCGTCAATGTAATACGGGTGGATGTTGCTGCGCTCAATGGCTTTGCGCAGCAGAGTGTTCATTACGGTCAGCATGATCTTGGTCTGGTACAGTGAGCCGAAAAAACGCCCGCCATAGGTAAAGCGTGCCATTTGCTGGCAGGCTTTCAGCGCAGCTTCGGTGTTGCCGCAAGCCGCCGCGTCCCAGATGGCATTTTCGTTGGCATAGCGCTGTTCAAGCATCTGGATCGGGATCTCCCGCTGGAACTCCGGTTCGGTAAAATAGCGCAGGTCAGTGGTAAAATGGAACGGCAGAAACTCTTTCTGCTGGTCCAGGTGGAATTCCTCTTTGGGGAACATCATGGAAACAACTGCCACGATGGAAGCCTGGAAACCGCTGCCCGACAGAATCCGCACCCCGTTATAGTAGCTCTGTACAGCGTCATCGCCTTTCTCACCAATGTGACGGCGTGCCCAGCTGCGGGATTTTTCGCTGCGCTCGGCGGTGGCCCACGGGCCGATCATGAACACAGCGTTTTCTTCGTCTGGAATGCGGAACAGCGCAAACTGCAATTCAAAGGTGCCTTCGGCAAACAGCAGCGTGTTGGGCGGGGTACTTTGCAGCAACAGGCTGCCGAATTCCTGCCAGTCAAAATAGGGGTCCAGCGCTTTGCGCAGGCCGTAATCAAACTGGTCCAGCCCATCAAAGGGCGGCGTTACCCGCATGCAGCGGATGTTGCTGGCGGAGGCCAGCCGGGTCAGAACGTCCAGTAAATCTGCTTGCATCAGGCACCTCGTTTTCTCAGCGGCGGGCGGCGCTGCCGCGTGCCCACCGGGTAAAGGGGTTATTTTTTGCCCCGCGTGTTATCGTTGTTGCTTTTCCCGGCCAGGTAACGCATGATGGGCGGCATGCCCACGGCAAGCGCTACCAACACCGCCAACACAAGCGGGCTGGGGGCCTGGTGGTTAGGGTTGAACAACAGCTGAACGATCTGGTCCATGGCGGGTCGCCTTTCTTGTGTGCCGTATCGGCGTTAAAAAGTGTGACTTTACTGCTTCTAGTTTAACATGTCTGCGCGGAAATGGAAAGCAATTTTGCCGGAAATAATAACCAAAAGCAATAGCTGCTTTTCGGCATATTGTGCAGGTGCTACCCTGAAATTTTGCCAACATGCGCTGTTTTCCTGAATCCACAGCAAGCCCCGCAGGCAAACAGCAGCCTGCGGGGCGGCGGAGGGAGGAGGTTTTTACAGGTAAATGATGCCGTTTTCGTCCGGTTTCATCGGCACGGCGATCATTGCGTCGATCATTGTCATGGCAATGGAAAATCCGCTCCAGCAGGTGACCAGGTAGAGCAAGCCCATCTTCCACTGTTTTGCATAAAAGCGCTGGGCGCCAAATACCCCAAGAAGGCACCACCGCAGGTAGGCCTTGCGGTTCACCGGCACTTTGGCCCGGTTATCGTGGGCGGTCACAGCGCAGTCAATCAGCCGCCACAGGGGGCCGTGGCTAGCAGCTTCATCGGTGCGCAGTGCAGAGTTCTGGGTGGTTTCGGAAGCCATTTCCATTTGCTTTTCCAATGCAAGTACCTCACTGTAACAACGGGTGCGCCCGATGGACGGGCGGCCCCGCGGGGAATGTGGTTCGGTTTGGGATTATGCTTCGGCCATAGCCTTTGCCTTGATCTTGACAATCTCGTCCTGGATCTCGGCCATCTTTTCTTTGCTCAGCGGATAGAACTTCATGGCAATCAGGTTGCAGATCAAACCGATGGTGATCAGGCCGTATGCCAGGAACACAACGCCAACACGCAGCTGCGGGGTAACGATATCGCCCACGCTGGGGTTGTGGTCGGTAAAGCCGCAGGCAGCAAACACCAGACCGGCGATCATGGGAGCGAAAGAGGAAATCATCTTGTCCACAAAGCTGAACAGGGTGCCCATCAGACCGGGAACATACTTGCCGGAGCGGTATACTTCATAGTCGGCACAGTCGGCGGTCATGGGAATTACGATATTGCCGGAAATACCCTGGCAGCCGGCATACAGGATACTGAACACAACATAGGTGATCAGGAAGGGGCCCCAGGTCAATGCACCGGTTTCGGGGTTGCTGGTCATGGTTGTGGGGTCGCCAACAATCCACAGGGCGGACAGGATAACGTTGCAGATAATGCCGCCGATGGAGCCAATGACCATGGCTTTTTTCTGGCCAAAGCGGGTGGCAACGATGGAGATAACCAGGAAGGTGAGGATGACGCTGGGGATGGTGGTAACGGCGGTCACGCTGCCCTGCAGTTTGATGGAACCGGCAATGCAGGCAAACATAGCAACGGCAACAGCGCTGGTTTTGGCAGTGGAGCCGAGCTTATCCGTGGAGGCGGACAGCACCAGCATCTGGATGGCGCGGTTGTTTTTCAGGGTATCCCAGTAGTCTTTCAGGCCGACCTTGATGGGTTTGCCAGTGCCAAAGAATTCCGGGCGGTCTTTGGGTGCAATGGAGATGACAGCGATCACGGTAAAGATGGCGGACATAATGGCGGTCATCATCCAGAATTCATGGAAGAACTGGGTAGAGGTATAGTTGCCAACATCAGCATACTTGTTGGCAATGTTGGCAACGACAATAGCCAGCACCGTAAACAGGATGGTATTGAACACGCCATCGAAAGAAGCGAACATGGGGCGCTGTTTGGGATCGTTGGTCATGCAGCTCTGGGCGCTCTTGGTAACAACGCACTGGCAGGTGTAGCCCAGGTAATAAATGCAGCAGAACACAACAAAGAAAATAAAGCGGGCGGGGCCTTCCGGCAGTTTGTGGGTAAAGTGGAACATGATAAAGCTGGAAGCCGCCAGAATGATGTTGCCAATGACCATGAACGGGCGGTTTTTGCCGAACTTGCCGTTGGTTTTATCCACCATGTAGCCAATGAACGGGTCAGTTACGCCGTCCCAGATACGCATAGCCATGGTAAAGCTGGATGCCATGACCATGCCAACGCCAACAAAGCCCAGTAGATAAAAACTGACATAGTTCATGAACATCAGGTAAAGGTTGGTTGCGGTGTTGTTGAGCGCAAAGCCTGCAATGCGCCACAGGGGTACACGGTGGATGCCGTTTGTTTCGTAATCCTTGTCATAATACTTGTCGGGCAGGGTTCTTGTCTTAGCCATTTTTTTCTCCTTACTTGGGGTGTATCTGAAAGGCTGAAAATGCGGCCTGTTCAGGTACACTTTATGGAATTTCTTCCTCCGCTTGTCTGGAACGTTCCGGCACCCAGCCCCACACTGTTCACCGCAGTTCCACAACTTTGTGTCTATATTATGAACGTTCAGGAAGAATGGCGTTAGTAAATTTTACAGGTAAAACAGGAAAATCGGAGCATAAATTATGCAGGGGGGGGGAAGCGATGAGCAGGGAGAATTTGCAATGAGAAATTAGCAATTATAAGGTAAGAACCGGCGCTTTACTTAAAAGAATAAATAATAATGAATAAAGAATAATGGTGGTGGAGCGCGGCGCGGTGCGCCGCTCAAAAATATTAAGTTTGTTGTGTGCTGAAAGTATGCGATGGAACATGAAGCTGATTTGTGAGGGGACGATGCTTGCCATCGTCCCGTGGGCCTATCTGCATTGCAGCTTTCAAAATTGTATCATGCCGTACACTACGATGGTGGTGCGGTCCCCAGGCCGGGCCGAATGCCAGGCACCACAATTATTCGCAGATTTTGCGGGTTTTCCCAAAAATCTACTAACGATACCGGCGGTTTTATGTGATAATAGAATCATCGAACAACTTCCGAACCGCAAAAACCTTTGGCAATACCGCATAATTCTAAGTGCCGATACGGCGAGCGAGGTGCGGCAGATGCTAGCCAAAAGCGCAGATAATACTGGATGTCTTATCGAGCATTTTGGCAACGCAGATGCCGTGCCGCAGCCGCCGGAGCGGTGCTTAAGCCGTCAGGCGGGAATTGTGCGGTGTTGCCCTTTGTAAAACACGGAACCAACATGACGCAAGCCCAACGTATTTCAGGGAAACACTTCACCCAGTCTGGTATCCAACCCCACCCAAACTGAACGAATGGCCCCACATTCCCGGAAAAATTGTTGGAGCAAAACATTCATTTTATTGAAACAAGGAGAAACAACGCTATGGAAAATAAATCTTTGCTGTACCCCTGCGCTTCCGCTGCACGCCGCGTTATCAGCCTGGATGGCATGTGGCGCTTTGAGTTCGACCCCGAAAGCAACGGTATGGATGCCGGCTGGGGCGTCGGACTGCCCAACCCCATCTCGATGCCGGTCCCGGCTTCGTTCTGCGATTTCTTTACCGATAAGGAGTCCCGCGAATACTGCGGCGATTTCTGGTACGAAACCGATTTCTTTGTTCCGGGTGAATGGAGCGGCAAGGATGTTGCCATCCGCTTCGGTTCTGTCACCCACCGCGCCCGCGTGTTTGTGAACGGCGTGGAAGTTGTCAACCATGAGGGCGGCTTTTTACCCTTTGATGCCAACGTGACCGAGATTGTGCGGTACAACCAGTACAACAAGCTGACTGTGTTGGCCAACAATGAACTGAGCGAGTACATGCTGCCCGCAGGCCAGACCAACACCCTTTCTAACGGAAAAAAGGTTGCGGCACCGTACTTTGATTTCTACAATTACGCGGGTATCCACCGCCCGGTCAAGCTGCTGGCCTTGCCCAAAGAGCGTGTTCTGGATTTTGAGGTGGCCCACCGCCTGGTGGACGGCGGTGCCGAGGTAGACTATACCGTAACCACGAATGGCAGCCATGATGTGACGGTGGAAGTGCTGGATGGCACCACCAAGGTGGCCGAAGCCAGCGGCAAAACCGGCACTTTGAAAATCACCAATGCTAAGCTGTGGAATGTGCACGCCGCTTACCTGTACAACTTCGTCATCCGCATTACCGATGGCCACGCCGTGATCGATGAATATTTTGACAAGATCGGCATCCGTACCTTTGAAGTTAAGGATGGCCACTTCCTGCTCAACGGCAAAGCGGTGTATCTGCGCGGTTTTGGCAAGCACGAAGATTCCGACATCCGCGGCCGCGGCCTGGACCTGGCTACCGTCAAGCGCGATTACGAGCTGATGAAGTGGATCGGCGCAAACTGCTTCCGCACCAGCCACTACCCCTATGCCGAAGAACTGTACCAGATGGCAGACGAAGAGGGCTTTTGATCATTGACGAAGTGCCTGCCGTCGGCTTTATGCAGAGCACGATGAATTTCCTGGCTGCCAACCAGGGCAACGGCAAAAAGGTGGGCTACTTTGAAAAGAAAACCACCCCCAAGCTGCTGGAAAACCACAAGGTTGCCCTGACCGATATGATCACCCGCGACAAGAACCACGCATCGGTCATCGCATGGAGCATCCTAAACGAACCCCAGTGCACCAGTGAGGGTACCGAAGCATACTTTAAGCCGCTGTTTGACCTGGCCCACGAGCTTGACCCCCAGAAGCGCCCCCGCACCTATGCCATCGTGATGATGAGCCTGCCCAACAACAGCAAGGGCCAGCAGTTTGCGGATTTCATCAGCCTGAACCGCTATTACGGCTGGTATGTGATGGGCGGCATGTGCATTGTGGACGCCGAGACGGCGTTCCGCAAAGAGATGGACGGCTGGGCACAGGTTTTGAACGGCCGCCCGATGATCTTTACCGAGTACGGCGCTGACACCATGCCCAGCGAGCACAAACTGCCCAGCGTGATGTGGAGCCAGGAGTACCAGAACGAGTACCTGGATATGAACCACAATGTGTTTGACAGTTACGACTTTGTGCAGGGCGAACTGGTGTGGAACTTTGCCGACTTCCAGACCACCGAAGGCATTATGCGTGCCAACGGCAACAAAAAGGGTATTTTCACCCGCCAGCGCCAGCCCAAGGATGCCGCTTTCCACTTCCGCGCACGCTGGACCAGCCTGCCGGTAGATTACAAGGGCAATACCGCACAATTCTAAGTGCCGATACGGCGAGCGAGGCACGGCAGCTGCTAAACCAAAAGCGCAGATAATACTTTGTGTATTATCGAGCATTTTGGCAATGCAGATGCCGTGCCGCAGCCGCCGGAGCGGTGCTTAAGCCGTCAGGCGGAATTGTGCGGTGTTGCCCAAGGGCGATAAATAACATTTCCTGCCTTTAACAGTTCAACACCTCCTCTCCTACGCGGGCACATCCTTTTGCGGTGTGCCCGCGATCTTGGATTCTATTGGAAATTAGGGCAATACCGAAAGGAGCTCTCCATGCCAAAAGCATCTGACAACATCAAGATTTACCGCAACCTCAATGGGCCGGTAGTGTCCACCGTTAACCGCAGGGTGTTGGAACAGGACGGCCTGACCTTCAAGGATATTGACGGCACCGGAACGCTGTCCCCCGTCAACGACTGGCGCAACAGCCCGGCCGAGCGCGCAGCGGCTTACGTTAAAAAACGTTGAGCGTGAAGGAAAAGATCGCCCAGCTGTTCATTTCGGACTGGCGGATGGCCAAGTACCCCATCACCGGCCCCATGGCGGACCTATATAAAGATATTGAGAAAAAGACTGACGAGACAGGCATTCTGGATGAGGGCGAATTCCGCGGCAAAACAATTTTCGGCGAGCAGTACTTGCCCGGCACCTCTCCCCTGCTCAAAGACTGGTTCAACCGCCATGTTATCCTGCGTGCCAACGCCACCCCCGCCGATTTGGCTGATTGGATAAACCAGGCGGATGCAGTGTGCGAGGAGTGCGAGCACTTTATCCCTGTGGCAGCGGCGTCCAACTCCCGCAACGAGAATGGCGAGCTGGTGTTCGGAATGAACGATGCGGGCGGCGTGCTGGCAACCTGGCCCGGTACCTTGGGCATTGCCGCCGCCGTTAAGGGCAGCAAAATTGATCTTGTGGACAAGTTTGCCGATACCATCCGCCGCGAATGGAACGCCTGCGGCCTGCGCAAAGGCTATATGTACATGGCGGACGCTGTGACCGACCCGCGCTGGCAGCGTACCTACGGTACTTTTGGCGAGGATCCGGCCCTGATCAGCGAGATTATGGCCCATATTATCCCCCGTATTCAGGGCAGCGACCATGGTGTGACCGAGGATGGCGTTGCGGTAACGACCAAACACTTCCCGGGCGGCGGCGCGCGCGAAAATGGCTTTGACCCCCATTACGCTGCGGGCCAGTGGAACGTGTACGCCACCCCCGGCAGCCTGGAAACCTACCACCTGCCGCCGTTTGCCGCGGCCGTCAAGGCGGGAACTTCTTCCATTATGCCGTATTATTCTAAGCCCGCAGCAGCAAAAAGTGCGGTGCAGCATGATCTAGCAGGCAATACCGTGGAAATGAAACCTTATGGCTTCGCCTACAACAAGTATTTTATCGATACCATGCTGCGCGGTCAGATGGGTTTTGACGGCTACATCAACTCCGATACCGGCATTGCCCACAACATGGCCTGGGGCGTTGAGATGCTGGATGTGCCGGAGCGCATCGGCTTTGCCGTGACCAATGCAGGCGTGGATATCATCAGCGGCCTGTTTGATAACGAAGCCGGCATGGAAGCCTACAACCGCGGCAAAAATGGTTATTATGAAACCCACCCCCTTCCGGAAGGCTTTGCCAAAGAGGAACTAACCCTGACGGATGAAGCACTGGACCGCGCCGTGGCCCGCACCCTGACGGAACTGTTTGCCCTGGGAATGTTTGAGAACCCCTACCGCGACCCGGACGAAGCCGCACGCATTGTGGCCACCCCCAGCGATTGGGAAGCCGCCGCGGATGCCCATCGCCGCAGCGTGGTGCTGTTGAAAAATGACGGTAGCCTGCCCCTGACCGCCGACAAGCGCGCGAACAAAAAAATCTATGCCGAAGCATTTTTGAAAAACGCCAAGCACGCCGCGGATTCCACTTCCGCGCTGCGCAAAGAGCTGGCCGATACCTGCACCCTGGTGAATGACCCCGCCCAGGCGGATTTTGCCCTGCTGTTTGTCTCTCCCTCCTCCGGCGAATATTTTAACGCCACCCCCGGCTATCTGGAGCTGGATATCTGTGAGGACAAGACGGTCTGCAATGTAGATGCAAACGGCAAGCCGATGGCCGACACCCACACAGAAACCACGCTGCATGGGGGAAAACGGCTGGCTGAGATTGCCGCATCGGTACACGCAAACGGCGGCAAGGTCATCACCAATGTGAACATAACACTGGCCTGGCAGCTGGGCAATGTAGAGCCGTTGTGCGATGTGCTGCTGGCCGGGTTTGACACCTACCGTTCTGCTACGCTGGATGTGATTTTTGGCTGTTTTGCCCCCACCGGCAAGCTGCCCCCTCACCCTGCCCGCGGGGATGCCGTGCTGGCCGTGAACGCCGACGGCGTTTGCATCAGCCCCAACGATGTGCCCGGTTACGACAAAGATCGCTATATGCCCGATTCCCTCAAAGACGAGAACGGCAAAGCCTATGCTTACCGCGATGCTGCGGGAAATTATTATGAGTATGGATTTGGGTTGGAAGGATAAGCCTGTTGGTGCGGCAAGGCAAAACGACGTAAAACGATTAGTAATTAGCAATGAGTAAATGAAATAAGGCAGGACCCGGTGCAAACTCCGCACCGGGCCCTGCTTTTTGCTGATTGGCTTAAAAAATAAATAACAATGAATAAAGAATAATGGTGGCAGACTGCGGTGCGCTGCTCAGAAATATTAGGTGGGTTATGCGTTAAAAATATACGCCAGAATAAGCGTTCATCGTGGTCGGATAAGCATGCCCTACAAGCGATTGCGTTACAAATGTTATGATTTGCAATGCCACAAAGCCCGCAGGACGATGACAAGCATCGTCCCCTACAAATCGTTTGTAGGTTTGCGGCCCGGCGCGATGGGGCAGCGGGGACACTGCAAATCCGCAGCATCCCCTGCTCCACCTCAAATTCCTAATTGCTCATTTCTAATTTCTATAGCAATTTTCAATAATACAGCACAGTACTTTAACTTTTGAGCAAAAAGAGGTATAACAGAGGCAAAGAAGGTGAGAACTATGCTGCACAATGAAGCTCGAAAGTTGATTCTGGAAGCATACGACAAAGGCGTTAGCGTAAAAGAACTGGCAAAGTGCTTTTCTGTAAACACCTGTTCGATCTACCGTTTGCTGAAGCGCCGGAACGAGACAGGAAGCTACGAAACTCAGACGAATCTGCGTGGAAAGAAGCCCAAATTGTCCGATGCAGATCATCAGTGCATCCTTTCACTTCTGGAGAAACAGCCGGATATCACTTGTCTGGAGATCATTGAAACGTTGATTTGTCTGTCAGCATTGATACAGTCTGGCGCTTTCTTCAACAAGCAGGATACCGCCGGAAGAAAAAATCTCTTCATGCCAGTGAACGGAAGCGTCCCCGATGTGGCAGGAAGAGGAAAAAGACTGGAACGGCCTTATGTCTGGATTCAAGGAAAGTGACCTTGTGTTTCTGGATGAAAGCGGATGCAATACGGATATGACAAGGCGATATGCCTATTCGCTTGGTGGAAGTCGGGCCGTTGACGCTACTCCGCTTTCCAAACCCAAGAATACAACGATTCTGTCATCCATCCAGTTGGACGGGACATTCCACTACACGACTTTCTCAGGTGGAACGACTGTAGAGCATTTCAAGCAGTATCTGAAGGAGGAGCTGTTGCCCCATCTGAACTGCGATTCTGTCCTTGTGATGGATAATATGAAGTCGCACCATGCAAAGGCAGTGAAAGA
>VOFB01003230.1_pt1 | contig 56690 bp, 72 predicted proteins | sample 5384141 | NCBI WGS metagenome assembly VOFB01 (sample SAMN12384721, study PRJNA508395) | human gut metagenome | isolation source: healthy gut A | host: Homo sapiens
GCTGCACGGCAATGAGCAGCTTGGGATCCCTGTCGATCTCACGGGCAATGATCGCCTTCTGCTGGTTGCCACCGGACATGCTGCGCACGATGGTGGAGCTGCCCTGGCCGCTGCGCACGTCGTACTGTGCGATCAGCCGGTCGGAGTACTCACGCACTTTATCCGAACGGATGAAGCCGCCCTTCTGGAACTCCGGCTGCCAGTAGCGCTGCAGCACCATGTTGTTTTCCAGACTGTAGTCCAGCACAAGGCCGTGCTTGTGGCGGTCCTCCGGGATATGGCTCATGCCGTCCTTGGAGCGCTGGCGGATGGATTCACGGGTGATGTCCTTTCCGTCCAGCGTAATGGTGCCGCTGGAGATTTTTTCCAGGCCGGTCAGGCCGTAGATGAACTCGGTCTGGCCGTTGCCCTCAATGCCCGCCAGGCAGACGATCTCGCCGCCGTGCACCTGGAACGAAACGTTCTTGACGGAGTCTTTCTTGCTCTGGCTGTTGTGCATGGTGACGCCCTCCACGTCCAGCACCACGGCACCGGGCTTTGCAGGCTGCTTTTCCACCTGCAGCTGCACATCACGGCCCACCATCATGCGGGAAAGTTCTTCCTTGGTGGTGTCCTTGATGTCCACGGTGCCCATGTACTTGCCCTTGCGCAGCACGGTGCATCGATCCGCGACGGCCATAATTTCGTTCAGCTTGTGGGTGATAAACAGGATGGACTTGCCCTCCTTCTTGAACCCGCGCATGATCTCCATCAGCTCGTCGATTTCCTGAGGAGTCAGCACCGCGGTGGGCTCGTCCAGGATCAGGATCTCGTTGTCCCGGTAGAGCATCTTGAGGATCTCTACCCGCTGCTGCATTCCCACCGATATATCGCTGACAAGCGCATCAGGGTCCACGCGCAGGCCGTACTTTTCGCTCAGGGCCATGACCTTCTTGCGGGCCTCGGCTTTCTGCAAAAGCCCATTTTATTGGGCTCCACGCCCAGAATGATGTTGTCCAGAACGCTGAAGCATTCCACCAGCTTGAAGTGCTGGTGCACCATGCCGATGCCCAGTGCATTTGCATCGTTGGGGTTGCGGATGGCGACCTCCTTGCCATTCTTGCGGATCTGACCAGCCTCCGGCTGGTACAGGCCGAACAGCACGCTCATCAGCGTACTTTTGCCGGCGCCATTTTCGCCCAGCAGGGCGTGTACCTCACCTTTACGCAGCTGCAGGGTGATATCATCGTTTGCCTTGATGCCAGGGAATTCCTTGGTGATGTGCAGCATCTCGATCACGAAATCCTCTGCCAAGCTGCTCACTCTCCTTTCGTGCCGTATCGACACCTATACTATTCTATCTTTCATTATACCTGTTTTCCGACAATTTGCACACGGCTTTTTTCGTTTTTGGCAGAAAGTACAGATAAAAGTATTACTTTTGAAGCATCCTGCACAGTTTCCGCCGGGTCTGCCCTGCCCGGACACACAAAAACAGGGTGCCCGCCTGCAATGGGCACCCTGTTTTTGCATTGAGTAATTCATAAAAAGCGGCCTGCCGGTTTGCGGCCCGCAGGCTGCGGGAAACGCCGGGTTACTGGATGTAGTTGACGGTGGTGAACTCGCTGACGGTGGGCTTGGTAGCGTCGTCGGAGTTGTTATCCACAGTGATCTCGCCGCTCTTGATCTTCTCCTTGACTGCCTCGTACTCATCGACGGTAAAGGTCTCGAAGTTCCAGCTGTCAGCATCGGTGGGCAGGCCGACGTAGTCGCCGTCCTCCAGACCGAAATTGCCGTTGGAAGCAGCGATGTTGCCCCAATCGCCTGCATCGATGTCGGACAGAGCGGTGTTGACAGCCTCGGTCAGACCCTTCATAGCAGAGGTGATGAAGGGGTTGTAAGCGAAGGAGCCGTCTGCCCCGCCGTTGGCGCCGATGTAGTTCTGGTCAACGTCCACGCCGATGACGTAGCCGTTGTTCTTCAGAGCAGCCTCCACCGCGGAGGTGTAGATGCCGCCGCCGCAGGCAAACACGACCTGAGTGCCGTTGGAGTACCAGCCCTCCATACGGGAGGTGATGTTGGCATCGCCGTAGAACTGGCCGCCGTAGAAGTAGTTGATCTCGATGTTCTGGCCCAGCTCAGCAGCAGCGGCGTCAGCGCCCTGCACGAAGCCGTAGCCGTAACGGATGACAGCGGGCACAGCCATGCCGCCCAGGAAGCCCAACTTGGTCTTGCCGTCCTTGGCGATCGCGTAACCGGCCAGGTAACCTGCCTGCTCTTCCTTGAAGGTGATGCAGTAGCAGTTTGCGGGGATGGTATCCGTGCCGATATCGCCCTGGGTCACGTCAACGGCGATGAACTTGACATCGGGGTACTGGTCAGCAGCCCATGCCAGAGAAGCACCGTACAGGTAGCCGACGCAGACGATCACGTCAGCGCCGTCGTTGACAGCCTGACGGATCATGGTCTCGCGGTCCTCATCGGAAGCGTCAGCCTCGGGGATGTAGTACTGGCAGTTATCGCCCATGTAGCCGGAAACAGCAGTCCAGCAGGCCTGGTTGAAGCTCTCATCATCGATGGTGCCGGTATCGCAGGTCAGAGCGACCTTCACAATCTTGTTGTCGCCGCCCTCAGCAGCGGAAGAAGCCGCGGTGGAAGAAGCGGCAGCAGTGGAGGAAGCGGTGCTGGTGGAAGAAGCGGAAGAACCGCCACAAGCGGTCAGAGCAGCGGCGGCGGCAGCAGCACCAGCCACAGCCAGGAAGTTACGACGAGAAATCTTCATAAGAAAGTCTCCTTTATTTTCAATCCATCGCGTGCCGGCCTGCAAATGCAGGCACTTGCACATTTACCGGTTCAAGTATAGCGGGAAGATATGTGAGATGCAAGCACTTTTCGATTACAAAATATTTACAAAATCTTTGTAAATATATCCAAAAAATATTACTTTTGCACAGTTCCCTGCCGTTCCGGTTTTGTGCCGGGAAGCGATTTATTTTTCCACAGCGGTATTTCCGGCCACATTGGAAGGCCCGAACCCAAAGGGCAGCAGTTCGTCCATGCTGCGCTCGATGAAATCCTCCGGCGTTTTGGCCATGATCACGTTCAGCTCCGGCCCGCCGAACTCGAACAGTGCCTGACGGCACACACCGCAGGGCGAGGTGATCTGTTCGTTCACCTCGCCGCGGCGGCTGCCCACCACTGCAATATCCGTGAACTCGGTCACGCCGTCGGCCACGGCCTTGAACAGGGCCGTGCGCTCTGCGCAGCTGGTGGGGGTAAAGGACGCATTTTCCACGTTGCAGCCGGTGTAGACGCGTCCGTCCTTTGCGCGCAGAGCAGCACCCACCATAAAATTGGAATACGGTGCATAAGCCTTTTCGCGGGCAGCCAGTGCCATGCGGATCAGTTCCTGCTTTTCTTCCAGGGTCAGGTTCGTCATAAAATGTTCCTCCTTTTGGGGCGAAAACAGCGCGGCCGGCCTTTTTGCAGGCAGACCGCGCTGGATCTTCGGTTGGGTTTCTCAGTACTCTGCGCCCAGAGCCACCTTCATCATGTTGGTAAAGCTCGTCTGGCGCTGCTCGGCCGTGGTGATCTCCGGTGCAACAAAGCTGTCGGAAATGGTCAGCAGGCAGGCAGCGTTCTTGCCCAGCACCTGCGCATTGGCAAACAGGGCAAAGCTCTCCATCTCCACGCAGAGGCAGCCGCGCTCGTCGCGCAGCAGCTCCCAGTAGGTGGGCTTTGCGTCGGAGGGCTGGCGGTAGAACACATCCGAGGAGTGGATGTTGCCCTCGATGAGGGGGATGCCCTGCTTGGCAGCCGAAGCGCGGAGCTTGTCGTTCAGGCTCTGGCTGGGCTGGGTGATGTCGCCCTCAAAGCCGCTCTGGACCCGGGCGTAGTTGGACTCGCTCACGGCACCGGTGGCCAGCACGGTATCAAACAGCTTGGCTTTCTCGGTATAGCTGCCTGCGGAGCCGATGCGGATGATGTTGTCCACATCGTAGAACTTGAACAGCTCGTAGGAATAGATGCCGATGGAGGGCATTCCCATGCCGCTGCCCATCACGCTGATGGGACGGCCCTCGTAGGTGCCCGTGAAGCCCAGCATCCCACGGACCTCCGTCACCTGACGGACATCCTTCAGGAAGGTGTCAGCAATGAACTTTGCGCGCAGGGGGTCGCCCGGCATCAGGACAGTCTTTGCGAAATCGCCTTTTTCGGCGCTGATGTGAGGAGTAGCCATAAGATCATCTCTCCTTTTTTTTCCTATTTACAGCAGATGGGCCTTTCCCCTTTGGGGAAAAGCCCCTCTGCCAAGTTACCTGTATTTGCTGCGGTTGAACACGTTCTGGGGCGCAACGTAACTGCCGTTGTGGCGGATCTCAAAGTGGCAGTGGTTGCCGCTGGAGCGGCCCGTGCTGCCCACATAGCCGATGAGCTGGCCCTGCTTGACGGACTGGCCGGAGTGCACCGCCAGCGACAGACAGTGCGCATACACCGTGGTGTAGCCGTTGCCGTGGTTGATGATGATGGAGTTGCCGTAGCCGTTGCCCGCACCGGCCCGGTTGTAGCCGGCCTTGGTCACCGTACCGCCTGCCGAAGCATAGATAGGTGTACCGGCCGAGGCGCAGATGTCCACGCCCTTGTGGCGTCCGCCGTACCAACGCGAGCAGTAGCGGTAGTTCGGCACAGGCCAGATGAACCGACCGCTGCCGGTGATGTAGCTGGTCTTTGCCTGTTTTTGGTGCCCTTCACGATCTTTTCCGTGACAGGCTCCTTGATCACTTCGGTGCTGAGGATCTGCTGGCTGAGCTGGGTGCCGTTGGTGTCGTACACACGCTGGGCCGTCACACTGCGGATGCCGTTTTCACCGGCCTGCGTAGTCTTTTTGGTGCCCACGTTGTACTCGTTGGATTTGGTCGTCTCGCTGGCATAGGGGATCTCCTCCTGCCAGGTCTCGATCTTGGTGATGCGCACTTCCAGCGTGGCTTCCTGTTTGGTCACGATCAGCTCATCACCGGCCTGGATGTTGGAGGTCTCGGTCAGGGCCGCGCCCTTGAAGTTCGTATTCAGCTCGCACAGTTCCCGGAAGGTCAGGTCGTTCTTCTGGGCAATGCTCCACAGGGTGTCGCCGGTCTGCACGGTATAGATCTTTTCCTGCTGCTGCACGCCGGAAAGCATCGACTCCACATCGTTTTCCTGCTGGAAGCTTTCATTGAAGTAGATGCCATTCTCCAGGGTGACCTCTTTGTTGAAGCCCACGGTCACATTGGGATCTTTCGGGTCCTCGTAGGGTTCCAGCAGGCTGCTCAGGTAGCTCTGCAGGGCAGTGCCGTCCGAGCACACGGCGGTCAGTTCTCCATCCAGATACAGGGCGGTGCCCTCACTGATCTGGTCGCTGGAGGACTTCAGAATGGCGTTGGCCATCTCGTTTTCGTCCAGCACGCTGTGTGCCACCGAAATGGTGTAGGTGGGCTCCACCGTCCACTTGGTGTTCTCGTCCGTGCCTGCATAGTTGATACGCTCCTGCACGGCTTCCTTGGCAGAGTTGAACACATCCTCGTTGGCCACATAGCCCACGGTCTGGCCGTTCACCTGCACTTCCAGCGCATAGGGCTGACGGATGGTGTTCTGCACCACCGTGACCATCCCGGCCAGTGCCAGCACCGGCAGGATGTACATAGCCATGCGGGGCAGGGTGCGCACATTGCGCCGCACGCCGCCGACCAGATAATGCACGCTGTCCTTTACGGCTGCGCCAAAGCCCTTTTCCTTCCGGACGCGGTGCGCATGTACCAGCAGCGAGCCCATGCCCCGGAAGAACAGCACGATGGGCCCGAACAGGTCGCGCACCATCTGGGCTGCACCGGGGAACGCCATGGACCATCACGATGGGCCAGTGTGCAAAGCAGGCTGCCACCCAGAGCAGTGCACCGGACACGCCCCGGCCACCGTGCGTCCGACACGGACAAATGCATATTCGGCCGAAAATCCCAGAGCGTACAGGCCCTCGCCCACGATGTGAGAACCATGGGCGGTTCTGCAGCATTTTCTGGGAAACATTGTTCATATGGTGCTGGGCGTTTGCGGCGGAAGCGGTGCCGACGCAGCAGATGCATGCATTGGAGCTGTGCCCCAAGTGAGCGCAGCTTCTCCCCGCTGGGCCGTCGGTTTGGGGGCCGACGGCATCTCGGTGCTGCGGTTTCTTTGTTTTATCTTCCAGCAAAAAGGATGCTCCTTCCTTGCCGCGCGGCCATTTGTTTCTTTCCAGCGCGGCGGTGGTTTAAATCCTGTGCCGCTGAATGTTTCAAACGGCACAGTACATCAGTTTATCTTTCTTTTATTATACACTCTGCCCGCACCGAAACAAGCATTATCACAGAATTTGGCGGGAGCTTTCACGGACTTTTCACGAAATATACAAATTCTCGCGTCCAATATCCTCCGGCAGCGGGCTTTCCACCGTCACCGGCCGCCTGGGGGCGCTCACCGGGGTCGACACGATCCCGTCCGGCATCGGTGTATAGGCCGGGATCGAGTACGTCTGTTTTGCACAGTGGAGCGCCTGCCGCCCGACACGCGCCCGGTTCCCGCCGTAGAGGTCATCGCCGGCCAGCGGGTGGCCCAGAGAGGCAAAGTGTACCCGTATCTGGTGGGTCCGCCCCGTTACCGGGACGCAGGCCGCGAGGCTCAAACCGTTTTCGGCTTTCAATATGGTATACTCCGTCCGGCTGGGCTTGCCGTCGGGGGTGACGCACCGCCCGATGATGCTCTCGCCTTGCCGCCCGATGGGGGCGTCGATGACGCCGGGGCCGAGAGGAAGTTCCCCTCTGCAACGGCATAGTAGAGCTTTTCCACGTTCCCTGCGCCAGCAGCGGGGCGGCGTAACCATTCTGGGCCGCCAGCACGAGGCCGCTGGTGTCCTTGTCGATGCGGTTCACCGGGCGGAAACGGGGCTTCTGCCCTGACGCAGCGCCCAGGCGGCATAGCCGTTCGCCAGCGTATCCAGCGGGTAATTCAGGGTAGGATGCACTGCGAGGCGGGGCGGCTTTTCCACCAGGAGGGCGAAAGCGTCCTCGTGGACGACATGTACCGGGATCTCGTCCTGCGGCGCCGCCCTCCCCCTCCGGCGGCAGTTCAAAGGAGCACATGACCTGCCCAGCCTCCACCTGGCGGTTGGCCAGGACGGGGGCGCCGTCGGCAAAAAAGCCGCTGCCCCGGAATTTCACGGCCCGGGACAGGTCGGTGGAGATGCTGCACCTGCGCAGAAAACCGCGCAGCAGCATCCCGTCCGCCTCGGGCGGGTCCGGAACCGTAAATACTTCATCTTCCCACCCCCTCCAGCGCGGAAAAAACATATAAGATAAGTATAGCAAAATTCTCTTTCTCTTGCAAATCTTGTTTTTTTATGGTATCATGAGGAGCGGAAAACGAGTGGAACATACGGCGGCGGGGCGGCTTTGACCGCTCTGAGGAAAGTCCGGGCCTCACAGAGCACGGTAACTGCTAACGGCAGCCGAGGGTGACCTCAGGGAAAGTGCAACAGAAAGGAAACCGCCGCAGCAATGCGGTAAGGATGAAACGGCGAGGTAAGAGCTCACCAGCGCATGGGTGACTATGCGGCTTTGTAAACCCTACCGGAAGCAACGCCTATATGGGACGTACAGCGCTGCTCGCGTGTCCCGAAGGCGGCATGAACCTGTCAGCAATGGCAGGTCTAGACAGATCGTCGTTTAATACAGAACCCGGCTTACGGTCTATCTCGTTTTCCATCTTTTGTTTTCAGCGCTGTCTGCGGTGTGCAGGCAGCGGTTTTTCGTTTCTTTAACCACACTGTCACTTTTCGTTTGGGCCGGTTTGTGGTATACTGAACAAAACCCCACAGAGCACGCTCTCCGCCGGGGCCTTAATTCAACAGACAGGATGTGAAATCCTCCGATGAAAGATGGTTTTTTGAAAGCCGCTGCCCTTTCCCCCGCCCTGCGGGTGGCCGACTGCGCCTATAACGCCAGCAGATCATCGCCAGTTGCAGGCAGCCGCCGCGGCCCGCGGCGTCAAGCTGGCGGTGTTCCCCGAGTTCTGCCTCACCGGCTACACCTGCGGCGATCTATTCTTGCAGCGCACGTTGCAGCAGGGCGCGCTGGACGCCCTGCAGACCGTGCTGGACGCCAGCCGGGAGCTGGATGTCGTGGCCCTCGTGGGCCTGCCGCTGCTGGTACGGGGCAAACTGTACAACTGCGCCGCTGTCCTCTGCAAGGGGCGTCTGCTGGGCCTGGTGCCCAAGACCTACCTGCCCAACTACGGCGAATTTTACGAAAAGCGCCAGTTCACCCCGGGCAGCACCGAGGTGGAGAATTAACAGTCTGCGGGCAGCAGGTGCCTTTTGGCACCTCCCTGCTCTTCCGCTGCCGCCAGATGCCCAGCTTCGTGCTGGGCGTGGAGATCTGCGAAGACCTGTGGAGCGCTCTGCCGCCCTCCACGTTCCACACGCTGGCCGGGGCCACCGTCATTGCGAACCTTTCGGCCAGCGATGAGACAGTAGGCAAAGCCGAGTACCGCCGGGCACTGGTGTCCAACCAGTCCGCCCGCCTGCTCTGCGGCTACCTCTACGCCTCTGCCGGCCACGGTGAGAGCACCCAGGACATGGTCTTCGCCGGCCACGACCTCATCGCCGAGAACGGCACCATCCTCGCCGAGACATCTCCCTTCGAGGGCGGCTGGGCTGAGACGGAGCTGGACTGCCAGCGGATGGAGTCGGAGCGGACGCGCAACACCAGCTTCGAGCCCAGCGCTGAGGGGTATCATGACCGTCGATCTCGACCTTGCCCTCACCGAGACGAAGCTCTAACCCGCTGGGTAGACCCCACCCTTTCATCCCCCACGACGAGCGCCGCCGGGCCGAGCGCTGTGAGCTGATCTTGAAAATGCAGGCTGACGGTCTTGCCAAGCGGCTCGATCATGCCCACGCCAAGACCGCCGTCATCGGCATCTCGGGCGGTCTGGACAGCTGCCTCGCTCTGCTGGTGGCCGTGCGTGCCATGAAGCAGCTGGGCCGCCCCACCACCGACGTGCGGGCCGTGACCATGCCCTGCTTCGGCACCACCCACCGCACCCGCAGCAATGCAGAGATCCTCTGCGACGAGCTGGCCGTCAGCTTTACCGAGATCGACATCGCCAACACCGTCCACAGCCATTTCACGGACATCGGTCAGGACGAGAGCGTGCTGGACGTCACCTTCGAAGAACGGACAGGCCCGCGTGCGCACGCTCGAGCTGATGGACCTCGCCAACCGCACGGGCGGCCTCGTGGTCGGCACCGGCGACCTGAGTGAGCTAGCCCTCGGCTGGGCCACCTACAACGGCGACCACATGAGCATGTACGGCGTCAACGCCGGTGTGCCCAAGACGCTGGTGCGCCACCTCGTCCAGTATGAGGCCGACATTGCCGCCTCCGCCGAGCTGCGCCGGGTGCTGCTGGACATTCTCGACACCGCCCGTCTCCCCGGAGCTTCTGCCCGCGGACGAGAACGGCCAGATCTCTCAGAAGACGGAGGATCTTGTCGGTCCCTACGAGCTGCATGACTTCTACCTTTATTATGTTCTCCGCTTCGGCTTCGGCCCGTCGAAGATATTCCGGCTGGCGAAAGCGGCCTTCGCAGGCCGGGCCGAGTACCCGGACGAAGTGCTCTACAAGTGGCTGCGCAACTTCTACTGGCGGTTCTTCGCTCAGCAGTTCAAGCGCAGTTGCCTGCCCGACGGCCCCAAGGTGGGCAGCGTTACCCTCTCGCCCCGGGGCGACTGGCGGATGCCCAGCGACGCAGCCGCCGCGCTCTGGCTGGCCGAGCTGGAGCAGATCCCGCTCAAAGGATAATTTTTTATGAAGCAACACAAAAAACTGCTGATGGATCTGGTCTTTGCTGCCGTCATTCTGGCCGCAGCCGCCGTGCTGCTGCTGGTGCGGAAAGCAAACCAGACCGGTGCGCCGCTCTGCGAAGAGCTCATCTATGGCGACAGCAACACCAAGCTCACCTTCCCCCTCGAAAAAGACGCCGACTATGACGTGGACACCGGCTACCTCACCGTCCACATCAGGATCCAGGACGGCGCGGCCCGCTTTGTGGACTCGCCCTGCCCTGACCACATCTGCGAATCCTTCGGCTGGCTCAGCGAGGAAGACCAGACGGCCACCTGCCTGCCCGCCCGGGCTGTGCTGAGCATCATCCCCACCACATGACGGCATACACATCCAAAGGAGTGAACGCCTATGTTTGACGAAAACGAGCATACCCATCCCCAGAATAACGACGAAGGCCCCCGGCACATCCACCGGGGCATCAAGCGCAGCGAACCCGACGAAGTGGAGGTAGACAGCGCCGATTTCTTCTCGCCGGAGCCTTCCCGCCCCAAAGCACCGCCGAACCGGCACCGACGCCTCCGTCTGAGCCGCCGAAGCCTCCGGTGCCGCCCCGCAGACAGTGGGAGCCGCTGCACCCCAGCGAGCCCGCCCCGCTGACAACAAACTTCCGAAAGGAGGAATGGTCTTGCTGGTACTGCAGGCCATCCTGAGCCTTGCCGCGCTGGTGCAGCTCTGGCGCACCCAGATGCTGCCGGTGCTCTACCTCGTTATCATCACTGCGCTTCTGGTGCTGCTCTGGCTGCTGGTGCGCAAGTGCCTCGCCTCCCACAGCGGTGCCGTCGTGGCCCGGGTGCTGTCCGTCCTGCTCTGCGCCGCGCTGGCCGTGGGCTGTGTCTGGGCACAGCAGGGTCTGACCGCACTGGACAGCATGACTTCCGGCCTGCTCACCGGCGCAGAGGCGAATAAGATCACGAAAGAGCCCTTCGTCGTCTATCTCAGCGGCGTGGACAACCGCGGCGACCTGACCGAAAAGGCCCGCAGCGACGTGAACATCCTCGCCGTGGTCAACCCCACCACCAAGCAGGCGGCCCTCATCAACACCCCGCGCGACTACTATGTAGACCTGGCAGGCACCGACAGCAAGGATAAGCTGACCCACGCCGGCCTGTACGGCGTGGAGACCAGCATGGCGACGCTGGGCAACCTCTACGGTGTGAATGTGGAACACTACATCCGCATCAACTTTGCAGGCTTCATCAACATCATCGACGCGATCGGCGGCGTGGATGTCTACTCCGACCAGGCCTTCACCTCGGTGGGCAGCCCCGGCTACTACGACCCCACCACCTTCGCCGAGGGCTGGAACCATCTGGACGGCAAGTCTGCTCTGGCTTTTGCCCGGGAGCGCCACGCCTTAAGAACGGCGATATCCAGCGCGGCATCAACCAGATGAAAGTCATTGACGCGGTGGCCAAAAACTCAAATCCCCGGCCCTGCTCATGAGCTTTTCCAAGCTGATGGACGCCGCCGCCGACTGCTTCGTCACCAGCCTCTCGCAGGAACAGATCTCTGCACTGGTCCGGATGCAGCTGGGCGACCTTGCCAGCTGGGATATCCAGAGCCACAGCGTGACCGGTACTGGTGCCAAGAGCAGCAAGTGCTACTCCGCCAAGGGTCAGAGCCTCTACGTCATGAAACCGGATGAGAACTCGGTCAACGAAGCCAAGGCCCTCGTCGCAGCGGGTTTGGGCGGGGAAGACAAGCTGACCAGCACCAGCCAGACCCCCGAGAAGACCGATGTCTTCACGCCGACCGCCGACCCCAACGCCGGTGCATCCATCCCGGAGGAATCTCCCGACAGCGTGATCGCAGAAGAGCCCGCCGAGAGCGAAGTCCCGGCGGAAGAGGCCCCCGCTGACAGCCAGCCCGCCGAGGGTGACGCCGGTGAGCCCAGCGCTTCCACCGAGGTCCCTGCAGACGGCAGCGAAGAAGCCCCGGCAGCCCCTCCACTCCACGCCGTCCTTCAGTATGCCGACCCAGGAGCAGGTGGAGCAGGCGGCCTCTTCCCTGCATCAGGCCGCTTCCACCGTGCTGGATGCGTTTGCTGGACGCCCTGTTCGCAGCGGCGACGCTTCCAGCGCTGAAAATGATGCAGCGTAAATAGAATTGCAAAAGAAAAGGACTGCTCACGCAGTCCTTTTTCTTTTGCCTGTTTAAGCTAAAATGTCGCCCAGCACGCTCTGGCCGTCCAGCGTGGAGGCATCCACACCCAGATAGTCGCAGATGGTGTGTGCAATGGTGCCAAAGCAGAGCTTGGTGCCCAGATCCACGCCGGGCTTGACACCCTTGCCGCAGATGAGGTAGGGCACATACTCGCGGGTGTGGTCGGTGGTCTTGGTATAAGACGGGTCGCAGCCATGGTCAGCGGTGACCATCAGGAGGTCGCCCTCCCGCATCCCGGGGATGAAGTCGGCCAGGAAGTGGTCAAACTCGGTGGCGGCGGCAGCGTAACCCGCCACATCGCGGCGGTGGCCATAGAGCATATCAAAGTCCACGAGGTTGACGAACGCCAGGCCCTCGAAATCACGGGTCTGCAAAGCCTTGGTAAAGGCGATGCCGTTGGTGTTGCCGGTGGTCTTGATCTTTTCCGTCACGCCCTCGCCGTCGAAGATGTCGAAAATTTTGCCCACGGCGATGACGTCCCTGCCTGCGTCCTTGAGCAGATCCAGCATGGTCTTGCGGGGCGGCTTGAGGCTCAGGTCGTGGCGGTTGGTGGTGCGGTAGAAGGTGTCGGCGGTGCGGCCGAGGAAGGGGCGGGCGATGACGCGGCCCACGCCGTACTCGCCCTTCAGCATCTCGCGGGCGATCTCGCAGTAGCGGTACAGCTCATGCACCGGCACAAGCTCCTCGTTGGCGGCGACCTGGAACACGCTGTCGGCGCTGGTGTAGACGATGAGGGCATCCTCCTTCATGGCCTGCTCGCCGTAGTCCTTCAGCACCTGTGTGCCGGAGTAGGGCTTGTTGCAGAGGACTTTGTGGCCGGTCTTTTCCTCGAATTCGTGGATGAGGCTGTCCGGGAAGCCCTCCGGGAAGGTGGGCAGGGGCTTGGGGCTGACGACACCGGCGATCTCCCAGTGGCCGATGGTGGTATCCTTGCCCATGCTCTGCTCCTGCAGGCGGGCGAAGGAGCCGATGGGGGCGGCATCCTTCTCACCGACGGTCACACCGTCGATGTTGAACAGGCCGAGCTTTTTCAGGTTGGGGCAGTTGAAGTTGGGGTGGTTGGCGATGGCGCCGAGGGTGTTGGTCCCCTCATCGCCAAAGGCGGCGGCGTCCGGCTCTGCGCCGATGCCGAAGCTGTCCAGAACGATCAGAAAAACGCGCTTTTCCATTACGCTTTCACTCCGTTTCTATCATTTTGCGCTCACCTTCGTCCCTTCGGGGCAGAAGTGAGACTTTGCTTAGCCCTATTATAGGCGATGGACGCACTTTTCGCAAGCGTTTTATCGCTCCGGCATCTATCACGAAAATTTAAGGTTTTCTTTGCCGAATTTTTTCTTGCTCTCTTGTACACAAGCGGTTATAATATAGAGTGGTAAGGTTTTCAAACACCCCTGACCGGGCCGATGTCCGGCCAGCGGCCGCAGGGCATATCTGGCACCTGTGCGCCCATCATAGAGGAAAAAAGAGACTGTTAGAGGTATATTTTTATGAGAAAAACAAAGATCATCTGCACCCTGGGCCCGTCCACCGATAAGGACGGCGTGCTGCGCGAGCTGGTCGCCAACGGCATGAACGTGGCCCGTTTCAACTTTTCCCACGGCTCCTACGAGGAGCACAAGGGCCGCCTGGATATGCTGAAGGCTGTCCGCGCTGAGCTGAACAAGCCCGTGGCTGCTCTGCTGGACACCAAGGGCCCCGAGATCCGTCTGAAAGAGTTCAAGAACGGCGTGGAGATGCTGGAAGCAGGCCAGACCTTTACCCTGACCACCCGTGAGGTGGAGGGCACCAAGGAGATCTGCTCCATCACCTACAAGGACCTGCCCCAGGATGTGCACGAGGGCGGCACCATCATGCTGGACGACGGCCTCATCAAGCTGCGCATCACGAACGTCACCGACACCGACATCACCTGCGAGGTGCTCAACAGCGGCAAGATCAAAACCAAGAAGGGCGTCAATGTCCCCGGCGTCCACCTGTCCATGCCCTACCTGAGCCAGCGCGACCGGGATGACATCATCTTCGGCGTGCAGCAGGGCTTCGATTTCATCGCTGCTTCCTTTGTGCGCACCGCACAGGACGTGTACGACATCCGCAACCTGCTGAACGAGTACGACTCCAAGATCCGCATCATCGCCAAGATCGAGAACCGCGAGGGCGTCAATAACATCGACAGCATCCTGTCCGCTGCCGACGCCGTCATGGTCGCCCGCGGCGACCTGGGCGTCGAGATCGACTTCACCGAGCTGCCCGGCATCCAGAAGAGCGTCATCGACCGCTCGTTCTCCTTCGGCAAGCCCATTGTCACTGCTACCCAGATGCTGGACAGCATGATCGTCAACCCCCGGCCCACCCGTGCCGAGATCTCTGACGTGGCAAACGCCATCTACGACGGCACTTCCGCTATCATGCTCTCCGGTGAGACCGCTGCAGGCGCTTACCCCGTGGAGGCCCTCAAGACCATGTCCGCCATCGCAGAGCGCACCGAGAACGAGGTCCACTACCGCGACAACCGCCTGACCGATACCGGCCAGATCAGCGTCAGCGACGCAACCGCCCACGCTGCCTGCCTGACCGCAAGGACGTCAACGCTTCTGCCATCGTCACCGTGTCCGAGTCCGGCAACACTGCCCGCCTGCTGAGCAAGTACCGCCCCGCACAGCCCATCATCGCCTGCGTCATGGACGAGCAGGTCCAGCGCCAGCTGTCCGTCTCCTGGGGCATCACCCCGCTCATGATGGACCTCGCCACCAGCACCGATGAGCTCATCGAGAAGTCCACCGCTCTGGCAAAGGAGCACGGCTATCTGCACGACGGTGAGCTGGCTGTCGTGACCGCCGGCGTCCCCGTGGGCGTCTCCGGCACCACCAACATGATCAAGATCCACATGATCGGCAACTGCCTGGCTACCGGCGTCGGCGTCGGCCCCGAGGGCTCTGCTCTGGCCAACGCCACCGGCAAGGCCTGCGTCTGCCGCACCATCGAGGAGATCCGTGCCAAGTTCAAGCCCGGCATGGTCCTGGTGGTCCCCTCCACCTCCAACGAGATGCTGAGCTACGTCCGTGACGCCGCCGCCCTCGTGGTCGAGGAGCCGGGTCTGAACAGCCACGCCGCCATCGCCGGCAAGGCCCTGCTCAAGCCCACCATCGTGGGTGCCGTCGGCGCTACCGCCCACATCCGCGACGGTCTGATGGTCGCTGTGGACTGCGCACACGGCAGCGTCCAGCGCCTGCAGGCCTGATCTCGGGAGGCACAGCATGGAGCGCATTGCAAGTTTCTGTGTAGACCACACCAGGCTCGACCGCGGTATGTACCTGAGCCGTCAGGACGGCGATGTTCTGACCTGGGACATCCGGATGAAGAAGCCGAACCACGGCAATTATCTCTCCACCGGCGCAGCCCACACGCTGGAACACCTCTTCGCCACCTACGCCCGCAACAGCCAGTACAAGGACGGCGTCATCTACGTCGGCCCCATGGGCTGCCGCACCGGCTTTTACCTGCTCACCCGGGGCCTGACCCCCGCCGAGGCGCTGGCCCTGACCGTGGAGTCGTTCCGCTTCATGGCTGCGTTCGAGGGCGATGTCCCCGGCGCAAGCGAGGTGGAGTGCGGCAACTACCGCGACATGGACCTGCCCGCCGCAAAGGCTGAGGCTGCCGCCATGCTGCCCGTGCTCGAGGCACTGACCGCCGACAAGCTGCACTACTAAGCTATAATACACAAAGAGGCTGTTGCACTGCAACAGCCTCTTTTCATTTATACTTCCCCGATGACCGGGAGCAGGTCCTCGAGCTTATTGAAATAATTGACGATGGTGACCACATTGTTGACGATGGAGCTGCCCGCCGAGAAGATGCGCGCCACATAGTTCAGCACCCGGCCAATGTCCTGAAACGTCTGCCATGCCGTGGTCTCGCCGCCGCAGAGCAGCACCATTTCGTCGTCCCCGATGGATGTATACTGGGCGGGCATCTGCATCTGATAATTCCTCATAGTATCCTTTCCTTTCCGCTGGTGAGAGGTTTTTTGTTCCTCGTTCAGAGTCAGCGCCCTCGGGGCCTGTCCTCGATTCCATCCTACCAGATACGAAAGGCAAAAGCATGTCAGAGTGTGGAAAGACAGCAAAAAACACAAGGGCCCGGGGTGTTTCCACTCCGGGCCCTTGTGCCATTTTTATTTCGAGGAATAGATAATATCGTTTTATCGCTGGGCTTGTGTCAGCTCAGGTGCGATTAGCCTGCAGCCTTAACAACAGCCTTGCAGGTGACAACGACCATGACGTAATCGGCGTCGCCAACCTTGAAGTCCTTCATGCTCAGCTCGAACTTGTTGCCAGCCTCGATTTCATTGTCTCTCTTGCCATTGACCTTGACATCGGTGCTGTTGATAGCCTTATCGGTGGCGATTTTACCGTTCGTGCCGATCAGCGCCTTAGCGATGTTCTGAGCCTTAACAGTCTTATTCACATCCTTGGTCGCAAAGTAGGCAATCCAGATATAGGAGTCGCCGAGTTTGTTATTCTTGGTCAGCTCAGTCTTGACGTCAGCCTTCAGAGTGGTCTCAACCTTCAGAGCGCCGCTATTGTCCTTAGCAACCTTGGCTGCCTTGTTTGCCAGATCGTCATCGATTGCCTTGACGGTAGCCTTGTCGTTAGCGATCTTCAGCATATCCTCCAGCTCGTCAGCGACCCGACGAGAAGAGATGCTTGCGCAGCCAGTCAGCATGGACACTGCCATAACGCCGGTCAGGACGAGGGCCAGAAGTTTCTTTGCCATTTTCATGATTTTTGCCTCCATAAATAAAGATAAATTATACAGGCAGGCTAGCATTTTTCGACTGTCGGCCTGTGGGCTAATTATACCCCCCCCTACTAGTCTGTCAATAGGGTTTTCTCACTTTCGTCACATTTACAAAATACAGTCCCACCAACCGTGCATTTTCCACAAAATAACAGGATTCGAGGGGCTGAAAGCAAAAAATACAGCCCCGGGGCCGCTTTTGGGGCGGCAGCCCGGGGCTGCAGGTGCAGTATTTTTTTCAGGCTCCCGCCGGGGGCAGGGGGCTTTACTGGTACAGGGGGAAAGCCTTGGTCAGGGCCAGCACACGGGCGGAGATGTCGTCCTTCTTCTCGTCGTAGTGCCAGATGCAGTCGGCGATGCAGTCCGCAATGACCTTCATCTCGGCTTCGCCCATGCCGCGGGTGGTGACAGCCGGAGTACCCAGACGGACGCCGGAAGTCACGAAGGGGCTGCGGGTCTCGCCGGGGACGGTGTTCTTGTTGGCGGTGATGTGGACGCTGTCGAGGCGGGCTTCCAGCTCCTTGCCGGTGCATTCCTCGTCCCGCAGATCGAGGAGCATCAGGTGGTTGTCGGTGCCGCCGGACACCAGCTTGACACCGCGGGCCTGAAGCTCAGCGGCCATGGCCTGTGCATTCTCGACGATCTTGCGTGCATATTCCTTGAACTCCGGCTTCAGTGCCTCGCCAAAGCAGACGGCCTTGGCCGCGATGACGTGCTCCAGCGGGCCGCCTTGGGTGCCGGGGAAGACGGCGGAGTTGATGCGCTTGGCCAGCACGGCATTGTTGGTCAGGATCAGGCCGCCGCGGGGGCCCCGCAGGGTCTTGTGGGTGGTGGTGGTCACGACATCGGCATAAGGCACCGGACTCTGGTGCATCCCGCCGGCCACGAGGCCCGCGATGTGGGCCATATCCACCATCAGGAAGGCCCCGTAGCCGTGGGCGATCTCAGCCAGCTTCTCGAAGTCGATGGCGCGGGGGTAGGCCGAAGCGCCTGCCACGATCATCCTGGGACGGACCTTTTTGACCTGCTTTTCCAGCTCAGTATAGTCGATGCGGCCATCTTCGCCGACGCCGTAGGAGACGAAGTGGTAGTTCTTGCCGGACATATTCACCGGAGAGCCGTGGGTCAGATGACCGCCCTGAGACAGGTCCATGCCCATAACGGTATCGCCCAGATCGAGCAGGGCGAAGTAGACGGCCAGATTGGCCTGTGCGCCGGAGTGGGGCTGGACGTTGGCGTACTTTGCGCCGAACAGCTTGCAGGCGCGCTGGATGGCGATGTTCTCCACCTCATCCACATAGGCACAGCCGCCGTAGTAGCGCTTGCCGGGCAGGCCCTCGGCGTACTTGTTGGTGAGGATGCTGCCCATAGCGGCCATGACGGCGGGCGAGACGATGTTCTCGCTGGCGATGAGCTCGATATTTTCCCGCTGGCGGGTCAGCTCACGGTCCATGGCCGCAGCCAGCTCCGGGTCGGCCTTTTCCACGAGGCCGATGGTATCCATCATATCGTTGTACATACGATTTACCCCTCTCTCTGATGCAAAAAATCAGTTCGCGCGGGCGTCCGCTCATTCCGGCCCCGCCTGTTTCCATGATACCAGACATCGTGGATTTCTTCAACAGCATTTCGCACAAACCGATACAGTTTGATTCGTTTCTTTTCGGTTGGATGAAGATATTTCACCCATCCTGCCAAAGCCTTGCTTTTTCTGCGCCCAGCGCTTATTATTATAACAAAAATCCGTCCCGGTTTTTGTGCAGATTTGCCCACCGGGTGCAGAAAGGAGCCCATTGCCATGACCATCACGGAGCAAAAAGCCGCACAGCGCAAAGCGGGCATTGCGGCCCGCCGGGCGTTGTCGGACACCGAGCGCACCCGTTCCAACGCCGCTCTCTGCGCCCGCATCGCGGCTCTGGACTGCTTCAAAAAGGCAGAAAACATCCTGCTTTATGCGGCCTTCGGCGGCGAAGCCGATCTCTCGGCGCTGGCTGTGGAAGCGGCCCGGCAGGGCAAAACGCTGGCCTACCCCGTCTGCGGCGAGGGCTTTTCGCTGACAGCCGCCGTACCGGGGCCGGACGGCTGGGAAGTGGGTGCCTACGGCATCCCCCACGCCCATTCTGAGCCGGTCGGAGATTTTACGGCCAGACCAGCTCGACCTCGTGCTGGTCCCCTGCACGGCTTTTGATGCAGTCTGCCGCCGCGTGCGGGATGGGGAAAGGCTATTATGACCGCTATCTCCCCCGCTGCACCCGGGCTGTGAAACTGGGCGTGGCCTTTGAGGCCCAGCGGGTAGATAAAGCGGCAGTGGACGCCCATGACGAAAAGCTGGACGGATTCGTGACAGAGGGAGGACTTTACCTTGGATCTGACACAACTGAGCTGTGAGGATTTTCTGAGCCGGCTTGCCGGCAAAGCCCCCGCCCCGGGCGGCGGCGGCGCGGCGGCCCTCGTGGGCGCGGCAGGCGTCGCGCTGGGCAATATGGTGGGGGATCTCACCACCGGCAAAAAGAAATACGCCGCCGTGGAAGAAGAGATTTTGGCGCTGAATGCCCGTGCGGAAGCCCTGCGCAAACGGCTGGAAGCCCTCGTGCAGGCGGACGCCGACGCATTCACGCCTCTGGCGGCGGCCTACGGCCTGCCCAGAGAGACGCCCGAACAGCAGGCCCGCAAGGCCGCTGTGCTGGCCGAGGCGCTGGACGGGGCCTGCGCCGTGCCGCTGGACATCATGGATGCCTGCTGTGAGGGCATCCGTCTTGCGGCCGATTACGCCGAAAAGGGCAGTGTGCTGGCTGTCTCAGACGCAGGCTGTGCGGCGCTGTTCTGCAAGGCCGCACTTCAGGCGTCGGCGCTGAATGTCGCCATCAACACAAAGCTCATGACCGACCGCGCCCATGCCGCCGCGCTGGACGAAAAAGCGGCCCGAATGCTGGCAGAATATCTGCCGCTGGCCGACGAAGTCTACCAGTCCGTGGCAAGCCGCCTGCGGGCCTGATGCAGAGAAAGGGAACGTATATGTCTACCATTTTGAAGGGCGCGCCCGTCGTGGCCGCCATGAACGAAGCAAATGCCGCCCGCTGCGCCGCGCTGCGGGAAAAGGGCGTTGTCCCCACGCTGGCCGTCGTCCGGGTGGGCGAACGCCCCGATGACCTCTCCTACGAGAAAGGCGTCATGGCCCGCTGTGCGAAAGTGGGCGTCGAGGTGAACAGTTCCTTCTGCCCGCCGACGCTTCGCAGGAAGAGCTGCTGCGCGTCATTGCCGGCATCAACGCAGACGCCGCCATCCACGGCTGTCTGCTCTTCCGCCCCCTGCCCAGACAGTTTGATGACAGGATCATCCGCGCCGCACTCTCGCCCGAAAAGGACATTGACGGCATCACCGACGGCTCGCTGGCCGGTGTCTTCACCAACACTGCCGTCGGCTACCCGCCCTGCACGGCGCAGGCCTGTCTTGAGATCCTGAAATTCTACAACATTCCCCCTCTCCGGCAGGCGGGCCGTCGTCGTGGGACGCAGCCTCGTGGTAGGCAAGCCCGCAGCCATGATGCTGGACCGGGAAAACGCCACCGTCACCCTCTGCAACTCCCGCACCCAGAGCCTGCCCGATGTCTGCCGTGAGGCCGATGTTGTGGTGGTGGCCATGGGCAGGATGGGCTTTATCGGCGCAGAGCATCTGCGGGCCGGTCAGGTCGTCGTGGATGTGGGCATCCATGTCAACGAGGAAGGCAAACTCTGCGGTGACGTCCGCTTTGGCGAGGCAGAGCCGGTGGTGGAGGCCATCACCCCCGTCCCCGGCGGCGTCGGCACCGTGACGACTTCCGTGCTCGTGAGCCATGTGGTGAAGGCGGCAGAGAAAGCTGCATCATAATAACCTCTCCGTCATGCCTGCGGCGTGCCACTGCCCGGGTTGCGACTCCCAGCATCTGCTTCGGCCCTTGGTGCGGGCCTCGCATCCTGCTGGCCGCGGCCCCAACAGCGACTCCCTGTTTCCGCCGCTGGCGGCGGTCGTCGTTGTTGCTCCCAAAGGGGAGAGGCTTTGGCATATCGGAATATCTCTATACACCAAAAGCGCCCGGCGGATGACCCGCCGGGCGCTTTTGGCATTGACAGAACAATGACAGGGGAATAATTGGGAATTGGGAAATTGGAATAGGTCTTAGTTTATGCGGCCTTTGCCGGGGCAAAGACCAGAGCCTTCCTGCGGCGGTTCTGCATTGCGCGCACCACACAGCTCAGGGTAAAGTTGATGATGAAGTAGATGACGCAGGCCGTGCCGAACAGCACCATAACGTCGGAGACGTTCACTGTGCCGAGACCGTTGTAAGTGCCCGCGGCACTCAGCAGCTGGCGGATGCGGGCCATCAACTCGATGGTGGCCACGTTTGCCAGATAAGACGAATCCTTGATGGTGGTGATGACCTGGCTCAGCAGGGTCGGCACGATGTTGCGGTAAGCCTGGGGCAGCACGATGTAGAGCAGTACCTCAGCGGCGTTGAAGCCCTGTGCATAGCCGGCCTCGAACTGGCCCTTGGACACGCCGTTCAGACCGCCGCGGACGATCTCGGCGATGACGGAGGAGTTGAAGAGGATGAGAGCCAGAGCGGCCTTGAACAGCAGCTTCATCTCCACGCTGGTCAGGCCGAACATCTTGCGGGCGAAGAAGCCCGGGCAGGGGCAGAAGACCACACAGACGAAGATCCAGAGCAGGTAGGGCGTATTGCGAAACAGCTCGATGTAGGCGGTAGCGAACCAGCCGAGGACGCGGGCTGGACCCTTGCTTGCAGTAGGTGCGAGCCAGTGCCAGCAGAGCGCCCACGATGAGGCCCATAATAACGCCCAGCACCGAGATGATGCAGGTGAAGGCCACGCCGCGCAGCAGGTAGAGCATGACGCCTTCTCTTGTCAGGATGGAAAGGCTTGCAGCAAGCGTCTTCATATCAGGCAGCCTCCTTCAGCTCTACTTTCCTGGCAGCGGTCTTGAGACTCGTGTTCACGCGGCCCTTGCGCTCCTTGAGGGAAGCCTCCCAGCGGGCTGCCAGCGTGGACAGCGGGAAGCAGACCACGAAGAAGATGAGGCCGCAGACGATATAAGCGGGGGCGTATGCGCCGCCGGTGGAAGCACCGGTGACGAAGCTGTAGGTCACACTGATGAGGTCAGCACCACCCACGATGTAGAGGCAGGAAGTGTTCTTAAAGAGGTTGACCACCTGGTTGACCATGGGAGGCAGCATCACGGGGATGCTCTGGGGCAGGATGATGTAACCCATCCGCTGCAGATAGTTGAAGCCCTGCGCCTGTGCGGCCTCAAACTGGCCCTTGGGCACAGATTCGATGGCGGCGCGGACGACCTCGCCCATGTAAGCGCCGGTGTAAACGCCCAGCGCAATGATGCCGGTGCGGATGACGCCGAGGCTCACGCCTGCAAATGCCAGCGCATAATACAGGAAGCACAGCTGGAGCAGCAGCGGGGTGTTCTGGACGAACTCAACGTAAATGCGGGCGATGATGCGCAGCAGCTTACTGCCGCTGGTGGCCATCAGGCCCAGCACAGCGCCGATGATGAAGGCCAGCGCCAGCGCGCAGACAGCGGTCTGCAGCGTGTTGCCCAGACCCAGCAGAAAACTCTCACGATGGCGTCCAGACGGTGGACCAGGACTCTAACGAAAACAAGCCAGACATGGCAAACTCCCCTTTCCCTGCATCTCTTGGTTCTGAAAAGTCTGGGCTTAATCCAGACCGTTGTCTTTGATGAGCTGCTCGATGGTGCCATCTGCCAGCCAGCCCTTGACGAGGTCATCGCACAGGGTGGAGAAGTCGCTGCCCTTCTTGGTAGCGACGCCGTACTCCTGCGGGCTGAACTCCGCATCCACGTAGCTGCGGCCATCGGTCTTGTAGATGGCCAGAATGGACTTATCCACGCAGAAGCCCTGGATCTCGTTTGCGCTCAACGCGGTGCTGATGGCGGGATAATCGTCGTACTGACGGAACGAGATGCCCTCTTTCCAGGTATCAGCGTTGAACGTGTCGGCGTCAAAGTTTGCACCGTCCAGCACACCCGCGTCGATCATGGCCTTGACCAGAGCACGAGCGGAGGTGGAGCCGGAGGAGACGCCCACGACCTTGTCCTTCAGGTCAGCCAGACCCTTGATGCCGGTGGAGTCCTCCACCAGAACGGAAACGTAGTCGGTATAGTAGGGGGTGGAGAAGTCCCAGGTCTTCTTGCGCTCATCGGTGATGGTGAACGTTGCCAGAACAGCGTCGATGTCGCCGGAGTCCAGCAGCTCGCCGCGGGTGGCGGCGGTGACTGTGGTGAACTCAACGTCCACACCCAGGTGCTCTGCGATCATCTCTGCGAGGCTGTCCTCGAGGCCCTTGTACTCGCCGGTGAGGGTATCCTGGAAGCTGAAGCCCTGCACCGCGTTCTTGACGCCCACCTTGAGGACGCCGCGATCCACGATGGCCTGGGTGTCAGCGCCCAGTGCTTCAGTGGAAGCGGCTGCGCCGCCGGCGGCAGAAGATGCCGTAGAGGCTGCGGTGGAGCTTGTAGAGCCGCCGCAGGCGGTCAGGGCAGCAGGACAGCGCCCACCAAACCAGTGACTTTCAGGAAATCACGACGCGAGATCTTTTTCATAATAAACCACTCCTCTTTGTTTTTTCGGCCCGAGCGGCTTTCCCTGTCCGCTCCGAAAATGGCCTGTTATCAACAACGGCGTCTCACCACAACTTGTGAGTCCCTGCCGTGTCAACCTTTGTTGTTCGTCCTCTCAGCGGACGATCTTGCTCAGGAACTGCCGGACGCGCTCGTTCTTGGGGTTGGTGAAGAAGTGCTCCGGCGTGCCTTCCTCAATGATCTGGCCGTCCGCCATAAAGACGATGCGGTCGGCCACATTTCGTGCAAAGCCCATCTCGTGGGTGACGACCACCATCGTGATGTTTTTCTCGTGTGCCAGCCGGACCATGACATCCAGCACTTCCTGGATGGTCTCAGGGTCGAGGGCCGAAGTCGGCTCGTCGAACAGGATGATCTTGGTCTGTGCGCAGAGGGCGCGTGCAATGGCGATGCGCTGCTGCTGGCCGCCGGAGAGCTGGGGCGGGTAGACATCCGCTTATCCCGCAGGCCGACGACCTCAAGATAATGATATGCCAGCTCTTCGGCCTCTGCCCTGGTCTTGTGATGGAGCTTCATGGGTGCCAGCGTCAGGTTTTTGAGCACCGTCATGTGGGGGTAGAGGTTGAACTGCTGGAAGACCATGCTCATGTTGTCGCGGACGATCCTAGTCTTGTTCTTGTTGGTCAGCTCCTGACCGTCGATGTAGACGTGGCCGCTGGTCGGCTCTTCCAGAAAGTTCATGCAGCGGACGGTGGTAGATTTGCCGCTGCCGGACGGTCCGATAATGACCAGCTTTTCGCCCTCGGCGACCTCGAGGTTCACGTCTTTGAGGACGTGCAGGTCTCCGAAGTACTTGTCAACGTGTTCGAGTTTGATCACTGTGATCCCCGCCTTTCCCTATCCTGTTCTGTCGTCCGTGCTCCAGCGCCGCGGACAGCGCATCCTGTGCGGCTTTCCCGAACCGCACACAAAAACGAAAAAACAAAAAAGGCGCAAAGTGGATCCATCCACTTAAGCGCCTTTGCTTTCGTTGGTTAAAGTATAGTCTTTTCCGCTCGACTTTCAATCCATAAAGTGCAACAAAAATCAGAGCGGGTCAATCTGCATTTTGGAAAGCTGCACAAACATCGTACTTAAAATCCGTAAATCAGCGGGTCATCAGCAGGAGCAGCGCCGATGCGACGGCCTGCAGGATGAGCCAGCGGGCCACCACCTGCTCGTCGCTCCAGCCCATGCGCTTGCGCACATGGTCGTGCAGCGGAGTGAGGGTGTTCTTGAGGATGCTGATGTGGAGGAAGCGCTTGAAGCTGATCTTCAGGATGCCGAGGCTGCCGTCCACGATGAACACCAGCGCCGCCAGCAGGAAGGCGAACGGGTGGCCGCACTTGAGGGCCAGGATGGCGAGGAAGAAGCCCATGGCACGGCTGCCGGCGTCGCCCATCAGGAGGCTGGAAGGCTTTGCGTTGGACCACAGGTAGGCCAGCAGTGCGCCGATAAAGACGATGGCAGCGGTGGAGTAGTCCCCCAGCTCCTCGCCGTAAGCCAGCAGGAAGGTGCCGATGCTCACCACCGCGAGGCTGGCAGACAGGCCGTCCACGCCGTCGGTGCAGTTGACCACGTTGATGCTGGCCCAGATGAGGATGACGATGAGCAGCAGGTAGAGCGGATAGGCAATGGTGAAGGTGGTGCTCAGGAAGTTGACGCTCGTGCCGTTGAAGTTCAGGTAGGTAACACCTGCCACCACGGCAATGACGAAGTCGATGAGGCCCTTCTTGTACTCATTCCACGCCGTCTCGGAGGCGTCGTCAAAGTAGCCCGAGAGCATGGAGGCGATGAGGAGGGCGGTATAGATCAGGTACTCTACCTTAAACGGCACCACCGCCAGCGTCACCAGCGCGATGCAGAGCACAAAGATGAGGCCGGAACCACGGGCCTTGCCCTTGGAGAGCTCGCCATTGACAGCGAACGCGCGGCCATGGTCATGGGGGAGCTTGTCGTGGAAGACCGAGTCCATCAGGGCGGTCAGGGCAAACGCCAGCAGGAACGCCAGCGCGTCCACGGTCTGCTGGCCGGTAGCTGAAATAAGCTGCAGCATATTTTGAACCTCTTTCAATGATATTCTTCTTACTCCGAGAGTGTATCACGCCAGAGCCAAAAAATCAATCGCCCGGTTTGACAATCTTCCTCCCCGTGCCTATAATAGTAAGGCAGCTTATCAACACAGAAAACAGGAGACGACATGACACTTTCTTTGGAGCAGCTCTCCGTCCGGATGCGGCAGGGCGAGGACGTCCCGCTGTCCGACACGGCCCGCATCGCGCTGGCGCTGAGCATCCCTTCCATTCTGGAGCAGCTTGTGGTCACGGCGATGGAGTACATCGACGCCGCCATGGTGGGCCACATCGGGGCCGAGGCCACGGCGGCCATCGGCATCGTCAGCTCCAGCACCTGGCTGCTCCACGGCATCCTTGTGGGACTGTACACCGCGTTTTCGATCCAAATCGCCCAGTACCTCGGGGCCGACCGCCAGCAGGACGCCCGGGGCGTGCTGCGGCAGTCCATGCTCTTCAACCTCATCCTGGGTCTGGGCGCTGCGGCTTTCGGCGTCGGCATCAGCCGCTTCCTGCCCGGGTGGCTGGGGGCGGACATCTCGCTCCAGGCCAATTCCAGCGCCTACTTCGCCATCTGGTCGGCGGCCCTCCCCTTCACGATGGCCATGGGAATGTACACAGCCATGCTCCGTGCCACCGGCGACGCCCTGACCCCCAGCCTGATCAGCTTGCTGGTCTGTGCGCTGGACGTGGTCTTCAACTTCTTCCTCATCAACCCCACCCGGCAGATCCTGCTCTTCGGCCAGAGCGTCACAGTCTGGGGTGCCGGCCTCGAAGTCCCGGGTGCGGCGCTTGGCACAGCGCTTTCCACGACCATCGGCGGTCTGCTGGCGCTGGGCGTCCTGCTGCTGCGGGACGGCCCGCTTTGCATCCGAAAGCCCGGAAGCTGGCGCATCACTTCCGCCTGTCTGCGTAATCTCTGGCGGGTGGGTACACCGCTGGCCGCGGAGCGTGCGGCCCTCTCGTCGGCGCAGGTGCTGCTCGTCCGTATCGTCTCGGGCCTCGGCACGGTGGCCATCGCGGCCAACAGCCTGGCCGTAAGCGCCGAGGGCCTCTGCTACATGGCGGGCTACGGCATCCAGGATGCTTCCATCGCCCTCATCGGGCAGGCCGTCGGCGCACACCGCCGGGATATGGCGAAGCGGTTCGCCTGGCTCTGCACCGGGATGGGCATCGGCATCATGGCTCTGTCCGGCGTGGGGCTCTGGCTCTTCGCCCCGGCCCTTATGGGCATCTTCACGGCAGATGCCGCCGTCATCGCGCTGGGTGCGCAGGTCCTGCGCATCGAGGCTTTTGCAGAGCCGATGTTCGGAGCCAGCATCGTAGCAAGCGGCGCGATGCAGGGCGCAGGCGACAGCACAGGCTGCTTCCTGCTGAACCTGTTCAGCATGTGGGGCGTCCGGCTGACGCTGGCATTCCTGCTGGCTACCCCGGCTGGGCCTCGTGGGCGTCTGGGCCGCCATGTGCATCGAGCTCTGCATCCGGGGCGCGCTGTTCCTCATTCGGCTTGCAAGGGGCAAGTGGCTCGACAAGGGAGCACTGCAATAAAAAATAAAATGGGTGCCGTTGGCACATGCCCATTTTGTTTATTCAAATTACTTCCGGCCATGCAGGATGGGAGACAGGGGCTTATAGATGACCATGCAGAGCACGGCGTCCAGCAGGCCCTTGACCAGCGTGAAGGGCAGGTTGAAGATGACGAGGCACTTTATGAGGCTGTCGGCAGAGGGCAGGATGGCCTGATACATGCCGAGGATGGCCTCCAGCGGCATATGGTAGAACTCCACATAGGCCGGGTAGGTGATGAAGTAGTTGGAGGGTACACTGAAGACGGCCATTGCGGCGGCACCCGCTACCGCGCCGAGGATGGCGGTCTTGCGGCTCTTATGATGCTTGTAGATGAAGCCCGCCACAGCGGAGAAGACAGCGCCCAGCATAAAGTTGCACAGCTCGCCGACACAGGCAGTGCTGGTACCCTTGACGACGATGTGGAGCAGGTTCTTCAAGAAGCTGATGGCCACGCCGTACACCGGGCCGAGGGCGAACGCGCCCAGCAGGGCGGGCAGGTCGGAGAAGTCCATCTTGACGAAGGACGGGATGAGCATCGGGACGGGGAACTCGATGAACATCAGGATGAACGCCACTGCGCTGAGCATGGCGGCCACGGTCAGGTTGTGGGTCGTATCTTTTCTCATAATTTTCCTCCCGGGGCGGCTGCCCCATTCAAATAAAGACTGGAAAGCCCTTTTCTCGCTCGCCGGAACCGGGAAGACAAATGAAAACGCGCCCTGCCATAGCTTACACTATAACAGGGCGCGCACAAACAAATCAAATTGTCTGCCGTTTCTTGCATCCGGACTATACCGTTGGCCCCGGAGTCTCACCGGGTCAGCACTCTTTGGGAGTGGTCGCGGGCTGTACCGCCAGTGGGGAATCGCACCCCGCCCTGAAACGAACTTTCTTCGCAGAGTATAACGCGGCAAGTTTGTCTTGTCAAGCCCTTTTACGCATTTTTTTAACAAGCCTCTCCCGATTTGCACCGCTGGCTGTAATATGATATACTGATTTTATTATTCGTCAGGAAGGTATCTGTTTCTATGCTTTTCACCATCAACGATCTCGGCTTTTCCATCGCCGGGCTGCTGCTGGAAGGCTGGCTGGCCTTTGCAGCCCGGTGCGTCTGTGCGCTGGCCCTGCTGTTCATCGGCTGGGTCGTCAGCCGCTGGATGCAAAAAAACCTCTTCCCCCGCCTGCTGAAGCGCAGCTGGCACTTTGCCTTTACGCACCCCCTGCTGGAAAGCTTTGCCCGCCCGGCGGCCCGCATCGCGTGGTACACCGGCATGTATCTGGCCCTGCGCAGCCTGCCCTGGGCCATCCCCGGCCTTCCGGCCCTGCTGCTCAAAGCCTATCGGATGATGCTGGTCTTCCTCATCGGCACCGGCTTCTACCACGCTTCCGGCATCGCGGCTCTGCTGCTGGCCTCGTCCAGCGAAGAAGTCCGCACCAACCGCACCCTGCTCACCCTGCTGGACAAAGTCTACAAAGTAGCCGTCGTGGTTCTCTGCGGCGCGACCATCGCACAGGAAAGCGGCCTGCCCGTGGGCAGCGTCGTGGCCAGTGCCGGTCTTATCGGCCTTACGATCTCTCTGGCCGCACAGGATATGGCCAAGAATTTCTTCAGCGGCGTGGTCATCCTGCTGGACAAGCCCTTCTCCATCGGTGACTGGATCACCGTCGGCGACGTGGAGGGCGAAGTGGTGGACATCAACTTCCGCTCCACGAAAGTCCGGGCCGTGGATAACTCCATCTACATCCTCACCAACAGCACCGTCAGCAGTGCCACCATCAACAACGCTACCCTCCGCAACAAGCGGCTCTACCGCTTCACGCTGGGCGTCACCTACGACACCACCCGACCCCAGCTGGAAAAGCTGATGGCCGACCTCGACACCATGCTCAAGGCCAGCCCCGACACCTACGAGGACACCGCCTTTGTCCGGATGACCGGCTTCGGCGCCTCGAGCATCAACCTGATGGTCTCTGCCTATCTGCGCACCGCCGACCTCGGCGTGTTTTTGCGGATGCAGAACGATTTGAACCTCAACATCATGGACGTGATGAAGGCCGACGGCGTGGATTTCGCATTTCCCTCCACGACGGTCTACCTCGCAAAGGAGAACTGACAGCAAAAAAGCCGATGCAGCTGCATCGGCTTTTTGCTACAGCGCAATATCCAGCGCCATCATGAGGGCGAACCCCAGCACCACGCTGATGACGCCCGCCGGTTCGTCCTGCTCCACGGCTTCCGGTATCATCTCCTGAGCCGTCACGCAGACCATGCACCCGGCGGCGGCGCTCATGAGCCACGGCAGAGCCGCGCTCACCCAGCCCGCGAGAGCCAGCGCCAGCAATGCCCCCAGCGGCTCCACGAGGCCCGACGCCGCACCGGCGCAGAAGGCTTTCCGCCTCCCCTGCCCGGCCTGCGCCAGCGGCAGACTCACCGCCGCGCCCTCCGGGATGTTCTGTAGCCCGATGCCAAGTGCAAGGGCCAGCGCCCCGCTTACGGCCTCCGGCTCACCCTGCAGAGCCAGCGCCGCCGCAAGTCCCACCACCATGCCCTCGGGCAGATTGTGGAGAGTCACGGCCAGCACCACCCGGCCCATCCGGCCATGCTCTTTTGACTCGGTGTGCATCAGCCGCCCGGCAGCCTCTTCCAGCCGCAGCAGGCCCACAGCACCCAGCACCAACCCCGCCGCCGGGGCCAGCCAGACCGGCAGCGTCCCGGCCTCCGCCCTCTCGATGGCAGGCAGCAGCAGGCTCCACACGCTGGCGGCCAGCATGATGCCCGCCGCCATGCCGCAGAGCATCCGCCGGGTGCGGGGCTCGTCGGCCCGACGCACTAAGAAGACCCCCGCCGCCCCAGCGCCGTACAGAGCGCCGGCAGCAGCAGGATGACCGCCGCAAACAGATAGATGTTCACATTGCATTCCCCCTTCCCACCGATGTCATTCCGGCAGCGCCACCACCTCGGGCGCAAGGGGGGGGAATGCCCAGCAGCGTATCCACCCTCCAAAAATCGCTGTCGTCTGCGCTGTCATCCGAGAAGTCGCTTGATGGCGTTGGACTGGATGGTCTCGACAGCAGCTTCATATCCGGGGAGAATTTAGGCTGGGAGAGGGTGCGGACAGTCCGTTTCTGACGCACAAAAAAGACTGCCGTGCATCGTCTTTCTGCACGGCAGTCTTGTCAGATCGGATCTTCAGTTGCGGTAGCAGCGGTCCTGGCCTACCAGCCAGTCCTCGCACAGGCGCTCGGCCTCTTCCCGGCTGCGGCTCACGCAGCGGAACAGCCGCCCTTTCAGCGAGCAGTAAGAATAGCGAACCTTCGGCACTCCATTTGCATCCCGGAATGATTCCCATCGTTCCTGTCCCGGCATCAAATAGCTTTGTTCCATAGCTTTCGCGCTTCCTTTCCGGCTGCTCTGGCAGCACAACGTGTTATTTTATCACGTTTTGGCCGGGAGGGCTATTCGCTCTTTCCACAAAAAGCGCTCTGCATTTTATGGGAGAATGCGCATTGACAAACCGCGATTCAACAGTGTTTCTTTTTCTTCCAGACAAAATACCCGGCGTATAGGGCGAATGCCGCCAGCGCTGCCAGCGAGACTTTGCTAGCCAGGGAATAGCCGTCGGCCTGATAGACGAAGTCGATGGTGTTCTCCCCCGCCGGGGCCAGGACGGCCATCAGCCCCTCGTCCACCCGGATGACCTCAGTCTCTTTGCCGTTGACATAGGCCGTGAATCCATCGTCGTACGGTACGGAGAAAAAGACGAGGTCGTCTTTTTTCAGCGTGATCTCCGCATGGAAGCCGGAGTTGGTCATCTGGAAGGTGCTGCAGGCCGAGGCGCGGCGGTCGGCGCAGTCAGAGACGTAGGTGTCGTACCACAAATCGTCCAGCTTTGCGTCGGGCAGCTTCTCGAGGTACTTGCCGTAGGTTTCGGCGTCCTCTTCGCTGAGCACCAGCGCCCGCATCAGGAGGTTCGCGCGGGTATTTTTAACGGTCGTCTCGTAGGACTCCTCCGTAATATAGTAGTCGTAGGTAAAGCCCATGGGAACGTAGTTCTCGTTCTCGTAGAGCATGAAGCCGTCTTTGGTGTCGTAGTAGCTCCATCCGTCGTCCGCAGCGGCGAGAAATCTTCCTGCTTTTCGGGCGTAGTGATGAGGTACTTGACGCTCAGCAGACCCCGCAGGGCGTAGTTGGAGATGTCCGGCTCACTGCGGACATCCCGCTTAACGCCCAGTGCCGGGTAGAAGCTGAGGATGCTGGGTGCGGCCGTGCTGCCGAAGTATTGCAGGCTGCTCTTGTCGAGCCAGAGGCCGAGGTTGTCGTGGGTCTTGTAGGTATCCACGCGCCAGTCGCCCTCGGGCAGGTCATCCTTGAGCTTGATGGCAGAGGTGTACTGCTCCACAAGGTCGCTGTCGGTGTGCCACTGGCCGAACTTGCCGATGCCGATGTGTACCATGCTGAACGCGCAGGCAAAGGCCAGCACCACTGCCGTCATCCGACGGGCAAAGGCCTGGCTCCCCCGCCAGCGGCGGCAGAGCAGGCGGTACAGGATCAGACCGCCGATGCCGAAACTCAGGACGGCGGCATACTGGCCGGGATTCTGCAGCACACCCAGCGACCATTCTTTGGTGTCGCCGTCCTGCACCGGCACCAGGGCAAACGCCAGCGTCGCGGCCATCAGCCAGCCGATGCTGCGGACCGGGGCGTCCAGCTCGTCGGCAGAGATGTCGGGGCTTTCCAGCGCACTGGCCGTCATGGCGCAGAGGATGAGCACCGGCATATAGTACCACCGGGCGTAGTAGCTGGAATTGAGGGCGTAGAAGGCGCTGTTGAGCACCGGCACCAGCGCAAAGATGGCGCAGGTGGCGACGATGCGCTTTTTGCTGTCGCCCTTCCGCGCCCGCCAGTAGGCCATCGCGCCGGCCAGACTGCACAGGGGCAGATAGGCCGACATGCTTGTCCACTTGATGATGCCCTCCGACCAGATGGAGGTGATGTAGGGCGAATCGGGCGGTAAGATCCAGCTCAGCAGGATGGCCAGATACTGCTGCACCTTCGAGTAGGTCAGAAAGCCCCAGCCCGACGACAGGTCGATGGTGCGGGGATTCTGCAAAATGCTGAGTACCGCCGGCCAGAGCAGGACGAAGCCCAGAGCCGCGCCCAGCAGGCTCTCAAACGCCAGCCGGACGAAGAGGCGGACATTCATCGGGAAATCTTTCGTCGTCAGCTTGCAGATGAAGTAGATGACGAGGAAGAGGACCTGTCCGATGAAGAAGAAGTAGTTGTTGAGCAGGTTGACGCCCACCCAGAACGCGAAGAGGCCGTAGTGCTCTTCCTGCTCGTAGAGCGTTTCGTCCAGCGCCCAGAGCATCCACGGAAAGAGGGCCACCACGTCGATAAAGTGGTTGAAGAAGACATTGTAGATGCTGAAACCCGAGAAGGCATACAGGCAGGCACCCAGCACCGCGTGGTCGGAGCGGCGGACATAGCGGCAGAGATAGCGGTAAGCGCCGCCGCCCGCCACGGCAAATTTCAGCACCAGCAGCGGCACCATGAGGTAGGGCAGCCAGTTCTGGGGGAAGATGAGGGACAGCCAGAAGAAGGGCGAACCGTACAGGTAGAACGAGTAGGCGTTCATCGCGCCGCTGCCCAGATCGGTGGCCCAGGAGAAGGTGCTGCTGGCCGCACCGGCCATGCCGTCCGGGTAGCCTGCCCCCTTGATGAACCGTTCATGTAGCGGTAGAAGCTGATCTGCTGGCTGTTGAAATCGCCCGCGTAGTGGAAAAATCCACCGTCGATGATATAGAACGGCAGAAGAATATCGCCGCCGTCAGCGCACAGAGCAGCATGGTGCGGAGCATCTGGTCCCGCCGCCCCGGCATATTGAGCAGCCGGGCATTTCCGGTCTGATTTTTTGAATCGTCCATTGTCTATCCTCTTTCCCCGCCCGGAGGGGCGGCACAGGCCCATCGCCTGCATCGTTCTCGCGTTCCAGTATAGCACGCGGCTGTGTGGAAAAAAAGAATTTTCGTGTTTTGCTTGACATTCGCCCGCCGGGCGGGTATAACCCTCTCAAAGACACTTCAAGGAGGCCGACATGAAGCTATACCCGTTCAGCGCCCTTCTGGCGCGGATGAAGTACATCACCCGGTGGAGTCTGATGCACTCCACCCGCCCGGAATCCCTCAGTGAGCACACCTGCGACACTGCCCTGCTGGCCCATACCCTCTGCCTCATCGCGCGGCGGTACACCGGCACGCCCTGCCGCCCCAAGACGGTGGCGGTGGCGGCGCTCTATCACGATGCACCCGAGATCATCACCGGCGATATGCCCACGCCGGTCAAGTACAGCAGCCCCGGCCTGCGGGACGCCTACAAGGCGCTGGAGGCCGAGAGTGTGGATTCCATGACCCGTCTGCTGCCGCCGGAGCTGGCCGAGGAGATCAGCCCCTTCATCACCGGCAGCCTGCTGACCGCCGAGGAAAAGCGGCTCCTGAAAGCCGCTGACCGGCTCTCGGCCCTCGTCAAGTGCATGGAGGAGCAGCGCAGCGGCAACCACGAATTTGACGCCGCGCTTCGTCAGCAGCGGGAGGCACTGGAAGGGATGCACTGCCCTGAGGCCGACTGGTTCATGGCGCACTGCCTCCCCTGCTTCACCCAGAACCTCGACGAGCTGACCCGCAGCGAATGATCACGGGAAGGGGACTTCCCGCACGTCGTCCGGGTCCAGCCCGGCCTTGCGCTGCTCTTCGAACACCGCCGCAATAAGCTCGTTCAGGTCTTCCAGACGGGACAGGGTGCAGCAGTAGCGGCGGAGGGCGGCAGCGCCCTTGAGGCCCTTCATGTAGTGCATGGTCTGGGCGCGGGCCTGAGGCATGGCGGTGTATTCGCCTTTTTGTTCCACCATCTCTTCCACCTGACGGCGGAGGGCGTTCATCCGGGCCTGCAGATTCGGCTCCTTGGGAGTCGGCAGGCCCTCGATGGCGGCGTTCACCCGCTCGAAGAGCCACGGATCCCCCAGCGCGGCACGGGCGATCATGACGCCGTCGCAGCCGGTGCGCTGCATCATCTCCACGGCATCTTCTGCCGTGTGGATGTCGCCGTTGCCCAGCACAGGCACCTTCACCGCCGCCTTGACCTTGGCGATGATGTCCGGGTCGATGCCCGGGGTGTACATCTGCTCCCGGGTGCGGGCGTGGACGGCGATGAGTTCAGCCCCCGCCTGCTCGCAGGCTTTGGCGCACTCCACCGCCGTGATGTGGTCGGCGTCCCAGCCTTTCCGCATCTTGACCGTTACCGGGCGGGTGGTGTGGGCCTTGACCTGCTCGACGATGCGGCCGCAGAGGTCGGGGTCCAGCATCAGCTTGCTGCCCGCGCCGCCCGAGACGATCTTCGGGGCCGGGCAGCCCATGTTGATGTCCAGAAAGTCGAACTGATATTCTTCTATAGCCGCTGCGGCCTCGCCCATGATCTGGGGCACCTCGCCGAAGATCTGCACGCCGTAGGGTGCGCCGTTGGGTTCGGCTTTGAGCAGGCAGACTGTTTTGTGGTCGTGGTAGACCAGCGCCCGGCTGGACACCATCTCGCTGACCGTAAATCCTGCGCCGTGCTGGGCCATCAGCCGGCGGCAGGGCGCGTCCGTAAAGCCCGCCATGGGGCCGAACACTGCCCGGTGGGGCAGGGTGATATTTCCGATTTTCAGAGAATCCATCTTATCCCTCGTTTTGCTTGACAATGGCTTGCAAAAGCTCTATACTATAAACAAGAAAGGCACTGTCTGCGAATGGTCAGCGTCCTTCCGGCGTTAAGTCAAAAAGAATGACCGCAGCTTGTCAGGGCGTGGCGGTCATTTCTTTTTGCTGTTGGAAATCGTCCATGTAATCTGAAACGTGACAAAAATCGCTCCGCCGATAACGGCGAGCAACTGAAGCACTTCACTCAGCGTCATAGCACATCCCCCCTTTCGCACCATGCGTCAGGGGATAGCAAAAAGTTCACCTCCCCGGCGCAGGGCCGGAAGGGCGTGACCACCTACATTGCAGACAGTACCTTGCTGCATCGGCAGCACCTATAGAATATCATATTTCCCGCACGAATACAACACCCCGGCTGCCTGCAGGCCGGGGTGTTCGTCTTGTCTATCGCAATTTCTCCTGCTATACTTAGGGCAAAGGAGCGGCGGGCGGACCCCCGCCGGAGAAATGGCTATGGAGTATCGTGATTGGACGAAAAAAGACGGCAGCGGGCGGGACATCTCCACCTCCCTGCTGGGCTACGGGTGTATGCGCTTTCCCACCCTGCCGGATGGCCGCATCGACGAAGTGCGGGCCGAAAAGCTGCTGAACACGGCCCGGGAGGCGGGCGTCAACTACTTTGACACCGCTTTTCCCTACCACGGCGGTGAGAGCGAACCTTTCGTGGGCCGGGTCATTGCCAAGTGGCCTCGGGAGAGCTTCTACCTCGCCACCAAGCTGCCTCTGTGGAGCTGCAAGACCCTCGACGAGGCCAAAGACATCTTCGAGAAGCAGTTCGAGCGGCTGGGCGTGGACTACATCGACTTCTATCTGCTGCATTCCCTGCACAAAGCCCGCTACGATGCGGCCAAAGAGATGGGCATCGTAGACTGGCTCTGGGAGCAGAAGGCCGCCGGGCGCATCCGGAATTTTGGCTTCTCCTGCCACGACAACGCGGCGGGCTTCGAGCATATCCTGCGCGACCAGCCGTGGGACTTCTGCCAGCTGCAGTACAACTACCTCGACACCGACGACCGTGCTGAGGAGATCGCAGGAGACCGAGGCTATGCTCTTACCGAAGAGCTGAATGTTCCCCTCATCATCATGGAGCCCATCAAGGGCGGTACGCTGGCACAGCTGCCGCCGGACGCTGCCGCGCCGCTGAATGCACTGGACGCCGACGCCAGCGCGGCCTCGTGGGCGCTGCGCTGGGCGGCCAGCCACAAAAATGTGAAGGTCGTCCTCTCCGGCATGAGCGCAGAAGACCAGCTGGACGACAACCTCGCCACCTTCGGAGATTTCCTCCCCATGACCGACGCCGAGAACGCCGCCATCCGGCAGACTGCCGACGTCCTGCGCAGCCACATCAAAATCGGCTGCACCGGCTGCCGCTACTGTATGCCCTGCCCCATGGGCGTGGACATTCCGGACAATTTCAGCATCTGGAATAAGCTCGGGATGTTCGGCAATAAGGACGCCATCCGCCAGCAGTGGACAGCCCGCTTCCCGGATGCCGAAAAGGCCATTCACTGCGTCCGCTGCGGCAAGTGTGAGGCCGTCTGCCCCCAGCATCTGCCGATTCGGGACTCTCTTGCAAAGCTCCAGACGGAACTGGACAATTTATAACGAGTGAAAGCGGGCGCTCCTCTGTCTCTCAGGACAAGTGGAGCGCCCGCTTTTTGTTTAACCTACGTTGATGTGACCCACCGGGAGGACTTTGCGCTTGTTGTCGTCGGGCTTTGCCGTCAGGCTGATCGCCAGCGACACCGGGCCGACGCGGCCCATGAACATACAGGCCATATACAGCAGCTTCGCGCCGGTGTTCAGCTTCCCAGTGACACCCACCGACAGGCCCACCGTACCGAACGCCGAGCAGGACTCGAAGATGCAGTCGATGACCGACACCGTCTCTGCGGTGTTGTAGTACACCACGACGGCAGAGCCGAACGCCGCCACCGCGCCGATGACGATGATGGTCAGAGCGCGGTAGACCGTCTTGGACTCGATGTGGTGGCCGCCGATGACGCAGTCATCGCGGCCCTGTGCCACACTGCGGATGGTCAGGATGAGCACCGCGAAGGTCGTTACCTTGACACCGCCGCCCGTCGAACCGGGGGCCGCACCGATGAACTGCAGCACGCTCATGAGCAGCTTGGTGATGGGCCCGCAGGCCGCAAGGTCGATGGTGTTCATACCCGCCGTGCGGGTGGATACCGACTGGAACAGCGCCGCCATTATCCTACCCGGGACGGACAGGCCGCCCATCGTCCTGGGGTTGGACCACTCGAGCAGGGCCAGCAGCACCGCGCCGCCCACCCAGAAGATGGCCGAGAACTGCAGCACGACTTTCGCGTGGAGGGAGAGCCGCCGCTTTTTGCGGTACTCCGCCAGCTCCACCCAGACCATGAAGCCCAGACCGCCGGCCATGATCATGAACATGATGACAGCCTGCACATAGTAGTTGTTGACGTACGGCACCAGCGAGGAGTAGTCGCCAAACCGTCCGAAGAGGTCAAAGCCTGCGTTGCAGAAAGCCGAGATGGCCGTGAACACGCTGACCCACACACCCTCAGCGCCGAACTGCGGCACGAATGCGAAGAGCAGCAGCACGATGCCCACGGCCTCGAAAGCCGCCGCCAGCTTGATGACGATCTTCAGCACCTCAGTAGCCTTGGACAGGCCGTCTGCCGAGACGCTCTCGCCCAGCAGCCGCAGGTCGCGGAAGCCCATCCGCCGCCGGGCCGCCAGCGCGAAGAAGCTGGTGAGGGTGACAAGGCCGAGGCCGCCCACCTGAATGAGCATCAGGATGATCACCTGCCCGAACAGCGAAAACTGGCTCCATGTATCCCGCACGACGAGGCCCGTCACGCAGGTGGCACTGGTAGCGGTGAACATGGCGTCGATGACGCCCAGCCGCCCCGTCCTGCTGGAAATGGGCAGGGTAAGCAGCAGCGTACCCACCGCGATGACCAGCAGAAAGCTGATGCAGATAGTCTGCGTCGCACTGCTGCCCGCCAGCCAGCCCTTGTTGGGTCGGCGTGTCCCGTTTTTTCCCTTTTGGTTTTGTTTTTTCAAGGATTGATTTTGTGCGCTGTTTCGGTATCATATCTGTAATGCGTCTCAGTAGCTCAGTTGGATAAGCGCCGTTGGGTTCGAAAAATCGTTACCAATTTTAATTGAATAGATGTCCGCTCCAGGGAGCGTTCGCCTAAGCGAAAATCCCGCCAGGGACGCCGAAAACCTTTGATTTATCAGGGTTTTCGGCTTTTCTTATTTCTGCGGCTTTTGTGGCTTTTTTGCAAAAAACCTTGGTTTGCTAACATTTGCTAACGAGATTTGGCCTTTTGCTAAGAAAGGCGGTAAGTCAGAGGTTCGATTTTTACCAAAGGAACTTGCAAACATTTGTTAGCAGAAATTAGAGGAAGTTGCAAACAAAATCGCGAATTTGCTAACATCGCTCAAAAATGCTTTCAGAACCTTGCTAACAAAAAAAGTGTTTGGTCACTGTGCAAAGTGGTTCAAACGAAGAAAACCTCTCACAAAGTGAGAGGCGTTCTTCTGAGGGAGGGACTTTATAAAGCTTTTGCCAGCTGCTTGAGCAGTGCGGCAGTTTCGGGATTTTTAAGCAGTTCCAGTATCTTCGCTGCATCACTTTCATCACTTTCAGTGACGGCAGTATCCGCAGTTTTAGGCTCTGTATCTTCAACAGGGTCAGGAGTCTTAGAGGAATAAAAAGCTTCCTCCAATCGCTGAGCGTTTATGCACCGATCCTCGTCGATGATGTGAGAATAGACATCCGCAACCATTTTAACCTGAGCATGACCGGAGTCGCCCTGGACTGATTTCATATCGCCGCCATTGAGTTTCAGCTTGTAGGTGATGCTGGAGTGGCGAAGAGAATGGAACACAACATGAGGCAGTCCGTTTTCTTTGATAAGTTTATTGAAAGCACGGTTAATCACCTGACTTTCCATCGGACGGCCATTGCTGGAGCAAAAGACCAGGTTATTGTCGATGTATTCATCTCCAAACAGATCCATCAGCTCATCAATTTCTTTTTTTCTCTCTACCAGCATATAGGCAACTGTTTTCGGCAGGTACACGCGGCGAATACTGGTTTTGGTTTTAGGCTCTTTCAGGACCAGAGCAGTATGGGTACTGGCTATGCAAGGTGGAAACTTCTTAATAACACCTTTGTCGCTCAAATCGTCCAATGCACCTCGTGTAACCCGTTGCAGCTCTTTGTTGACGAATATATAAGCTGAACCATTTTCTATGCTCTGTGGTGCAATATCAATGCAGTCCCAGGTAAGGCCCAGCATTTCGCCAATGCGTAAAGAGCAGGAGAACGCCAGATTTAAGGCAAGGGAGAGGATAGGATCATCACAGACTTCCATCGCCTTGCTCAGCGTTTCGGCAGTCCATATATCCCGTTCTTTATGTTCTTCTTTGGGAAGTGTCGCATTCAGGACAGGGTTACGGCTGATTAGTTCCCAACGCACCGCCTGATTAAAGGCACTGCGAAGTAGCTTGTGAATTTCTCTTACTGTATGCGGGGTCAGATATTCGCTTGTGGGTTTGCGGTTGTTGACGCTTACCGTTTTCACAGAGAGCAGATCACGGTAATACTTATCCATCATCCTTGGAGTGATGTCGGATAGTAACATATCTCCGATAATAGGAGTTATGTAGTTTCTCGCCAGACCACGGCGGCTTTCATATGTTGACATTGCCCAGGTATTTACACCATAGATGGACATATATTCATCGAGCAGATCGTTCAGGGTCTTTGCCGTAGGAATAAAGAAGGTTCCAGAGTCCTGCTCATACTCAATTTGCTTTTTTCGTTTTTTTGCTTCTGCATTTGTGCTGAAGGTTTCCCAACGCTGTCTGCGTTTTCCGTTTTCATCTGTGTAATCATACACCACAGAATATTTGCTTTTACGCTTCACGATAGATGCCATTTTCATTGCTCCTTTCTGAGATTTTCACATAATGAGTTTGCTTTTGATACCAGGCTTCAAAACTGCTGGTAATGATACGAATTCTTCGATCAATCAAGGTCGTCTCAAAATAGCCCCTTTTAACAAGGTCATAAGCTGTGCCAGATTTCAGCCCCAAAAGATCCGCCATTTCCGGAACTGACATCGTAGTATGCCTCCATTTCTCTCCGGGCGGTGTACCATCCACTTTTTTATAGTGGAACTGGCCGGCATACCAATCTTCAAAGCTATCCAGCATAACTCTCATTCGTCCGGCCACTTGAATTGTTTTGAAATAGTTCTTTTTAACCAACCAGTAGGATTCTACTTTACCAAGCCCAAGCATTTTGCCCATCTCTGGTACAGACATACTGGTCTTTACTCTTTGTTTTCGCATGGCTTTTGCCTCCTCTATAAAGTTTTTCTTGCTATGGCCTCATTGTAAGAGAAAGCAGAAAAAAAGTTAAGGATGTCGATTTGGAGATCGGCATCCTTGACAAATCATTCATCTGCGTGATCCAGCCAGTCATCAAAGCTCTTTTTGGAAATGCGGATATGACCGCCGACTCTGACGCTGTGGAATACACCCTGTTTTACCAGATTATATGCTGTGGGACGACTGATACCCAAAATGTCCTGAATCTCATCGACCGTATAGGTTCTTTTGTCATAGCTGACAGGATTTTGTTCATTAAAGCGGTTCAATTCCGCAATTCTTGCTTCAAACATAAAAACGCCTCCTTTATCCGGTAAGTGGCCTTACGGAGCCTCCATTTCCTCCGGAATATGAATATCTAAACTAACTTGCAGAGCATCATCAATCGCTCTCATTTCTTCGCGAGATACGCGCCCAATGTACGATAAAACACGCCTTTTATCAATCGTTTTAATTTGCTCCAGCAGAACAACAGATTTCAGTCCAAGCTCTGGAACGCTCTCCAGTGCATAGTGTGTGGGCAGCTCCTTTTTCTTAATCCATTTACTGGTGAGTGGAGCTACGATCAAGGTGGGGCAGAAAAAATTCCCCACATTGTTTTGAAGAACCAGGACAGGACGGGTGCCGCCTTGCTCTGATCCAAAATAAGGGTTCAAATTGGCATAATATAAATCCCCACGCTTATAAATCCAATCTTCTTTCATGTTCATCCTCCTATGTTTTGAGATTTGATTATGTAAGAAGGAGGCTCTGCAAATTACAGAGTCTCCTTCAATTTAGCGCCTGTTTTATCCCTTACTTGTCCACGACACCCCAGGGATTTGGGTAATCATTAAGCCGCAGGTGGCTGGCCTGCTTCTCAGGAGTTTCACCTCCACTTCGTTTGGTCTTACCCATGGCCTGCGACGGTTATTATCACGCTCGGACTATGGCTGTAAGAGAGCTTTCCTCCTTGTTATGCCATGACCGGATGCCATCCGATGTATTCCAGCCTGATATATTTCTGATAAACCGCAAACTCATCTATACAGCAAAAATGGGTTGGCCTGTTATGTGAGTGGCAGCTCTCAGAAAATATACCGCTGATGTAGCGGCTATTACGCCCAAAGAGGATCAAACTTAATGATTCGTATATGAGGTTGTCAAGGTGCAAGTGAAAGGATTTCCCTCTCACTTGCTACTGCCACTTTTTTAGAAAATCGCAACCAACTTTTTTATTTTTTCTTCAATTTTTTTCAATCGCTTATCTGCGGCTTGCCGAGTAATACCATATCGTTGGGCTAAACAAGTTGCATTTGGTATTTTCATTTCATAATAGGACAATATAAAATCTCGTTCTGCCGGACTCAGTTTCAATAGAGCTTGGTGTAAATCCTCAAGAAGTAAATTCTGAATAGCTTGTTCCGCAGTATCAACAGATTCATCCACAAACAAATCTGTATCCTGATAACCTTCCTCTGTGCCGTCACGATCTCCCACATGAGAAGCCGGGAATATAGAGCGACTTTTCTCATGTTCCTGGAGATAGCGGCTGTGGCGGTCCTCCTGTTGGTATTTTTCAAAATCTTTGCGAGAACATTCCATGATAATGCGGTCATCTTCATCACGGAACATTTTGACTGTTTCAACAAAAAAGCGCCCAGTAAAGCAACCATTGCGGCGTGCCTTACTGAACGCTGAAAAACTGATTTCCTCCCATTCCTGTGGGCTGTTATTTTTCCAAATGAATACTCTCGTCATATCCTTTCCTCCGTTCAAATTCTTGGTAGTCAGCGAATTTGAACGGTGTCATGGATATTTTGCTATGTACGCCTCCCAGCGCATACCGGCCTCCTAATACCGGGCAAAGAAAAAGGCCGGAAGTGTTTTCACCTCCAGCCATGTTCCTGCCGCCATATTGCAGCAGGAATGAAAAAAGCCCGGTTAATGCCGGGCCTTATGTAGAAAAGTATTCAATTTAGCGCATTCCTGCCACTATACCAAGTATAGCAGGTCGGAAGTCGGAAGGGAGTAGGGATTAGGTCGGGGATTTGTCGGGATTTAGTCGGGATTTAGTCGGGGCAGCTCCTCCAGGACTTCTGGAATAGAATATCCAAACAAGCAAACAGAAAATAAATAGATGGCTTCTCGTTTTCGGTCATAAAAGACACTGCGCTCTATATTTAGTTCTTCCAGCAATTCTTTCTCTGTACTGTTGAACCGATAGATAAATTGCTTAGTCAAAATTTCATAGTAAAGTTCTCCTCGATCCGGATACCGTTTCAGACGAAGGAGTGCACGGTCAATAATATTGACCAGCATTTGATTTTGAACAAGGCAGCAAACTTTTTCTTCAAAGGCTTGCAGTTCAATATCTGGTGCAAAATTTTCAAGATAGCAGAGGCCAGACTCTATATCTTGTTCTCCCATAATCCAAGCAGTTTCTTGTAATTCTTCTGCCCGTTCACTCAGAACCCAGACTACATCACGGTAAATCTTTAGAATCAGCTTACTTCTATGAAACGCAGCGTCGCTGTTAAGCCCCAAAGCTGTTAGCCTGCTGTTACATTTTTGGATTGTTGTGCTTTCTTTTCTCATAGAACATCCCTCCTTGTTCGCAATATTGCGAACATATTAGGTACAAAATAGCATAGCAGAGGAGAGTGAGAGAGGGCAGTGCCTCTCTCTATTCCCCCCTTTGGTTATATCAGGTTCCTGGATTTTAGACGAATCTGCATTGCTTGCTTGGAAACCTCAAAAATATTTGCCATTTCAGCAATGAGCTGTTCATCTGTCCGGCCTATTTTAAGCCGGTAAAAACATTTTTTGATCTGCGGTAAAGGCATCAGCAGAGCAGAAGCCAGAGTATCCGCCTGACGCTCAATTATGCCATGACTTTCGTCGGAAGAAACATTTCCGTTATAAGCAGCAACATCTCCAGTACCGGAGTACAACTTCTTATGTAGTACCCAATGAGCCAGCTCATGGGCACAGGTAAAACGGAGCCGCCCTAATTTTGACGGATCACAAAGCCGTTCATCAATTAAGATTGTACCGGCTCTTACTGCAATCATTCGATACTGTCTCTGTATCTGGTCATATAAGACAACAGCACCGTCATCGAAAATTGTTTCCCCTAATATCTTGGGGGTTTTTCTTAGTGTATGAAACTCCAGGATTAGATCAAACTTTGTCTCGATAATGGTTTCGATTGGCACAGGACATGGTTGCCCGGATAGCAGAGAGGGATCATATTCCATCAGGATTTTTCGCCCTACTGCCTCGATTGCTTCTGTACGGATTTGTGGAATTGACAAAGCTCTCCCCCCTATCGTTTACGCTCCTTTAGCATTTTCATAAATGTCTGCCATTCTTCATCGGTAGCATCTACTTCTTTTGCCACACGCAAGGCTGCCCGAACAATATCTTTTTCCATGATATAGTCTGGCAAATCAGCAGATACTGTATTGCGTGATTTTGCAGCCAGATCCAAAAGCAACTCATGTTCTGATTTATCCAAATTCAGAAAGGCAGAGATGCGTTCCACAAAATCTCCATTGGGTGCAGGACGGCGGCTTTGCTCAATATCACACAGATAACCGTAAGCAATATTCAAATGCTTGGCTGTATCGCGTAAATTGAATTTGTGCGCCTTGCGTTTCTCGGCTATAAATGATCCAAAAGTTATATTGCCCACAGCATTCACCTCTCATTTGTTCGACGAACTGCGAACATCTTGCTTATATTGTATATCGAACATCTGTTCACTTCAAGGATAAAAATTTCATTTGAAAAGAGGTGTTAAAAATCAATAACACCTCTTTTGCGCTATATAAATTCCTGAGCGATTTGCTGCATTTCCGTAATGCACTCTTTGGGAGAGAGAATTTTTATTTTCCCTTTGAATTTGAATATCCAGCCATAAAAAGTTCCACTGGGGTTCACTTCAATTTTGGCTGTGAAGTGTGTATCATCATACCTATCAACAGCAGCATCTTCTCCATAATGATCTATGATTACTCTCATCAATTCGTTTTCACATAGAAGGGTTACTTCCTTCGATGACTCCGATGTAAACATATCAACCATTTTATTTGTATAGGAGGCTACATCAAATCCCTCTATCGGCATAAAGTAAGTTTCCAGATTTTCTACACTTGTTAGCCGATCTACACGGAAGTGAGCAATTTTCTGATGCTTCAGAGAAAATCCAATCAAATAGTAATGGTCATTTTTCCATTCAAGCGCATAGGGATTTACGACATAATAATATCCATCATGCTTTAAGATTTTCTTTTTTTCCTGAGTATATTCATAGTATTGGAACCGAATTTGCTGATGGTTTCCAATCGCTGTTTGGATATTATCAATGATATAGTAAACCTTTTCATTATGCGGTTTGACACGGCTGGATAAAGCAGCAAATTTTTGAAGCTGCTCTGCCTGATGTAGTGCTGGTCAGACGGCATAATTTCTGTACCAGCTCCTCGGACTTCTTGGCAGAAATGATCTTCGAGGATGCTACTGCGTCTGTCAGCATTTTCAGTTCTGGATACTCAAACAGGCGGCTTCCCATAAAATATTGGTTTTGGGTACTCTTGACCACCACAATATCAATCCCTGCATCGATCAGCGCATTGGTATCTGCGTAAACAGTCTGCCGCACTGCCTGAATTCCTTTTCCATTCAGATGGGCAATGATGTCAGATACTGTGGCGGGATGGTTTTCATCGGTCCGCTCATAGAGAAACCGGAGTAATTCCAGTATCCGCATATTTGTTGAATTCTGCATACTTCACCTCCTCGATTCTTAAAATGGCCTATTTTGTATGGTGTCCAGCCCCAAAGACCAGAAGCAGGGCGACAGCACAGAGAAGCAGGCCGATCCAATTTCGATCTATAATCAGCTTGATCACCGCCACAAGCAGCAGTCCGCCCACCAGGAGCACAACGCCGTTCATTCAGCGTCCTCCCGAAGCATAGTTTCCCATGTTGATGTCCAGCACCCCTCTGGGCGGCTGGATCAGGGAGTCCTCATACTGGCACTTCCACTGGACCTCCCGGCACATCTGGCTATCCGCCACGCCGTCTATGGTTTCCCCATCCTGAATGGGGTTATCATGCTCCAGAATATAGGACGCTGCATTATAGGCGTGGTTTACCACCCAGTTGGGGTCCATGCCGTGGAAGTGGTACTGGAGATCCGGCAAAAACAGGGTGCTCATGCCCACCGTGTCGATGAGCATATCCTCCGTGCCCTCGATGTTGAAGAAACGGACATTGACGCCAAAGCGGATGAACCGATCCGGCCCCTCAATCTGATGGGAGCGCACATCCTCTGCCAGAAACAGCTTGCCGCAGTTCTGGAAATAGAACGCCTCACAGGTGGGGTACAGCTCTGCCAGAGCCTCCAGAAAGTCGGCATCCAGGTTGGCACGCTCCAGCGCTGGAAGCGCCGCAGTCAGCATATCGGTGGCCACCACCTGATATTTGCACTCCCGGAAGATCCGGTCACGGTCCTCCTGGCAGTCCCACATCTGGCTCATCAGAAAGGCATCAAAGCCTTTGCCCTTGAACTTGTCGCATTTCATCACCATCAGCTGTACCGGGTACTTGCCGTCCTGAAATTCCGCGACATGATCCAGGGCGGCAAAGCCGGCCATTTTCTTATCATAACAGAAGCACTCTGTTGATCCGATGTGCTTCTCCATTATGGCAGTCATTTTTTCTTTATCCGGCATTTCTACCGGCTCTTTGAACAGCATCTGAATGAGATAGGGACCTCCGGGCTGGGGGCCTTTTTTGTCGTCCAGATTTTGCTGGAAAGCTTTATTGCTCATTTGGTTTCCTCCTTCTTTTCTGGGAACAGTTTCCACCGAAACTCCAGCTCTTTCTGGACAAACTCTTTCGGCAGGCCGCGGGGTTGGCGATGAGATACCATACCCGAAAGGTGCGCTTCTTCGGATCTGTTTCCTGCCGGTAGAGCTGATAGCCCGCCTCATCCTCCTGCGTCCACTGTCCTGTCTGCCGCTTGGCCTGCACAAAGGGTTCCACCACCTGGTCCAGTTCCTCTCTGGTGCGGCTTGAGGCCCAGGCTTGATCCACATCATTGGCGTGGGATAGGTGGAACAACATCGAACCCATCCAGTTCTTTGCCTTGTGTCCAGGCGTTCCGCGCAATTCCGCCTGACGGCGGTACTCCTCCATCTGCTCCGCCGTTCCGTACCGTTCCACCATCTGCTCGTCCACATGGATGCGCCAGCTGTAGTCCTCCGCCTCGGTGAAGGGGGCGCAGACCGGCTGTAATGCCTCCACGGGGTCTGCCTCGAAGCGGTCGATGAAGTCGAGGTAGTTGGCTTTGACCAGGGGCAGGAAGGTGTCCAGGAGCCCGGTGTCCAGCCGCAGGTCCTCTGTCAGCATCCGAAAGAATGAACCGCCTGTTGTGGGTTCAATTCTGAAAGAGTAGAGGTAGTCATCTCCCTGCTTTATGATACAGCTGAAGCCCACCTCAACATTCCCATGGCCGATTTCGTAGTCTATGTAGTTGTAGCGCCTCCGATCAAACCAGATCTAGGTAGGTCAGCCCGTTTTTTGTTCTCTTTTTGAAGTCGCCCTTTTTCAGACGCTTCCATCCCTTTTCCTCCAAGCCCAGGCCGTTCCACAGGTAGTCCAGAAGTTCCTGAATTATATCTGCCGGCCGTTTTTGTTCCACGGTCTCCACCCCCTGACGAATTCTCTTTAATAGTCAAGCAGGATAGGCACCTGCTGCTCCTCGGCAAACCGCATGGCCCGCCAGAACATGGAGAAGGCAAACTTGGCAAGGGATTGAGTGTCATACTGGGTGTGTTCCGGTATGTCTGCCTTGCTGTACTGTCCATCTGAGTCTACGGTTCCGTCTACCGGGTATCCCTCCGTGTCTGCCCAGCCAAGGATAGTATCCTCATCGGCCTGCCACGCCAGCTGGTTCAGCTTTTCCAGCTCCTTCCGCAGTCCGCCCAAGGTGGCGATAGCGGCGGTGTCATCGGTAGGCAAGGACCCTTGGAACAGAAAGCTGTCAGAAAGAGGGAGCCACCAGGTAGCCCCACGAAACAGGGACCACACCCGCTCCTCATCTGATGCAAGGCGGGCGACCAGAGGATGCTCCCCGAAGATCCAGTCCTTCTCCACGGTGGAAGGCACCGGTTCCTCGTATGTACGGCAGGCGGCTACCAGCAACATAGCGCCGAAGGCATCCCAATCCGGCTTGTCGGTGTAATAAGGTTTCTCATTATCTTCAAGCCAGGGAGCGTAGGGGGGCTGGCCCGGCTGAGAAATGGCGCTCAAGATCTGATCCCGCCAGTTCTCCACCGCCGCCTGGACCTCAGCCGGGGACATTTCTTCCTCGTTATCAGCAGGTTCCCCGTCCGGGGTGATGCGGTTGAAAGAGTATCCGTTTTCCTCCGCCCACTGCTGAACAACAGTTTTCCAGTTGTGAGAATAGTACCGGGTCAGCGTCCCGGCGTAGATGTCAAGTCCCATAGTGATTGCCTCCTTTTCAATCAAAATCCATCCAGACCAGGTGCTTTCCGCAGTGGAGGCACTGGAACAGATAGCATTGCAGATGCCCGCCGTTGACGGATTCCTGAATCATTTCCTTCTGCTCCTCATCCCACATGGGATCGTCCAGCACATCATCCAACACCCCCAGCGCCCGCAGTTCTCTGGCACCCACATAGCCCAAAAAGGCACAGTAGTCGCCGCAGTGAGCGCGCCAGTATTCCTGCTGCCAGCCGGAGTAGCCGGGGGTGCGGTGGATGAGCTCGTCCAGCTTCTCCGGATCGTCTACACCATCATCCACAGAGAAATCATCTTGAAAACTACCGTCATATTTCCGGGCTGCTTCGCCGTTGGCGATGCACTCTGGGCACAGATATGCAATATCCTCCACGGCGTAAAAGGGGGCTGTATAGAAAATATGGGTCGTCTTGCCACAGCAGTCGCAGACAACGCCGTCTGCGGATTCCTCAAAAGCCCCAGTTTCCAGAGGGTTTGGGTGATACCGGAAGGCGGGCAGGCCCAGCTGGGCCTGCCGTTCCTTCTCTTTCTGCTTTTCCTCCGGCGTTTTGGGCTTGGGGAGGGCATAATGATTGCCCCAGTTTTCCGCATAGTCCTTCAGCGTGCCCAGCCGCTTGAGGGTCTTTTTATCGGAACGATTTCCGATTTGGCAGAGCAGTTCGTAGGCGTCCTTCTTAAAGTCCAGCAGGTCATATACATCCACCAGCACTTCCTTGGCCTGCTGATCCTCACTCTGCTCAAGTTCTTCCTTGAAGGTATATAGAGCGCGGACATTGTCTGGACCTTCATTGGTCGCAACAAACTGTTTTTTTAGTTCGATATAGGTTTTCTGATATTCTGTCATCGGACACACTTCCCGTCAATCCCACCAGAAGTACCAGACAGTGGACTGCCGCAGGACATCTGCCAAGGAGCCAATGCTTCCATCCTCATTCTGATCCAGATCTGGGCAGAAAGCCATATTGCTCCACAGCCAGCTCCACAGCTCTTTCCTTGGGGACCGGAGTCGGAAGTTCAAACTCCAATTCATCGTGGCTCATGGCGGCAGGGATGGCACCATGCTGCTCGAACCAGTATTTCGCCACTGCCATCAGGTCCGGCGTGTCGGGGCACTCATTCCAATTTCCAAAGGGCAGATAGGCGAAGATCTCCCAGGGGTTCTTGACCGGAATTTTAGCCAGAATGAGCGGATATGTCATTCCGGTATCATCGTTCCAATAGTTTGCGAAGCGGTCATTGGGTTCTCCGCCCTCCATCTCGCCCAGGACTTCCTCCTCCCAGTCCAGATCATCGTCCTCGGCTTCTTCCTTGCGCTGGCCGGTCAATTCCTCCAGAACCGCCTTTCCGTCCTTGACGGGAGCGGAGAGCATCTTCTTCCGATACTCCTCTACTGTTTTGAGGTCAAATTCGTAGAAGTCCGCATTGTGCTCCGGGTCGGCGTTCATTACCAGACATTCCAACAGCGTTTCATCATCCGCCTTGATGAGCACGGGAACAAAGCCTTCCCGTACCCCCAGCCGCTGGGCGTAGCTGTATGCCGACATGATGGGGTCATCATCTGCCATGGATGGGAAATAGGTACACTCGCAGTCCAGATACTCCATGATGGCCTGAGCTCCTCCTGCCATAGCCTGATAGTAGTCCTCGTCAAAGGGGATGAATAAGTATGCCTCCTGTTGAAATTCATTGGAGTGGTATCGGACCAAAATATTTCAGGGCATAGTCATCAATGCAGGATAATAGGGCGCATCAATTTCTCCATAGTAATAATGGGCAAAAGGCACGGCCTTCTGATTGAACAGAGCTCGAGAATAGACAGCCGAACAGCTCCTCCCGGATGAATGTTCAGGTCTGTTCGGATCGGCTTTGACCTGATTTACCACTTCGCCATGCTCCGCCAGGGTGCCCATCAGGTCATGCCCATGCACCCGCAAAAAACGCCATGGTTGTAGGCGTTGATGGGCCAATGGGAAGCTCCTTTCCTCAAGGTTCTCATATGACACGCATCATCCATTCCTATAGTTGTCATCGTCAAGGATTCCCTTTATAAAGTCCAGGGTCATCTGTTCTCTGGCCGGCTCGGGGTGATGGTGTTCATCGTCCGCCATGGTCTCGCCGTCTTGCAGCGTCACATCACATGCCAGTAGGCTTGCCAAAAGTCCCGTTTAGGCCCCGTCGGTGTTCAACGGTCCAGGCCTTGCCAAACAAACCCAGTTGAAGATGGGCAGTTCGTCCGGTTTTGACCAAATATCGGCAAGGCCCTCATAGAAACGAGGCTCAAATACCACGCCGCTGGTGTAGACACCGGTGGCGTATTTCTGCTTGCAGCACACTGCCATCGCCTTGGTGAACAACACCTCGTTCCAGCAGTTTTCCTCCTCGCCCAACACAGCCACCATGATATGGGCCTTGTGCGCTTTGGCCACCTCTACGGCCTCTGGCCACATATAGTTGTTTTCGGCGTTGATCTCCGCTTCATTGTCCGGGATGTGACCGTGGAAGAGTGTCACGATCAGCATCATATTGCCGACCCGCATTACCACAGCGTCATCGCTGTTCTCAACATCTTCGTCGCCCTCATCCGGCTCCTCATCTACGATACCCCATTCTTCCCGCAGATCTCGAATCAACTGCCTTGTCCCACTCTGCTTTGGAGAGGAGCACAGATCCGGCAAAGGAACCCTTATGGTCGGTTTCCTCCTCGTCGGCGTCTCTTCAAGATCCTCTGCATCTTCATCCGGATCATAGAGGGATTCATGCTCCAGTCCGCGGATAAATTCCTCAAAGCTGTCTGCCAGATGGGTAATTTTATAGTCATTTTCTGATCCCATGGACTACCTCTGCCGCACCTCAAAAAAAGACGGGCACGTCCGGAAATTCCATAGGCTTTTAAGGAAGGAGTCACCGCCAGACAGATGGTTTTGTCCGTGCGGATCTCGTCTGCAACCACAAGATTGGTGTCCAGGGGTCAAGCCCTAACCCCAGGCACTCCACGGAGGCATAGAAAGATTTTAGGTCGATAGCGATATAGGTATGTTCTTCGGCAATAGACAACGGTTCCTGTCTCCTTTCTGGAAAAATAACGTAATTCTCAACAGGTCAGCCCTGAACAGCCTCCCGTCTGCGCCAACTGATAAAGCCGTACATATCATTAAAGAAGAAAATTACAAAATTCAATTACCGGAATATACGCCGGATTCTCCATGGCAGCCAGTGACCACAACACAATCAGCACCACGTCATTGGCGGCATACCCTAAAGCATAATAGGATGATCGCAGCATGGTCAGTGCCGCCGCCACAAAGCTGGTGGTAATGGAAATCGTGCTGAACAGAAGATTGGGGTTTTTAAAACCCACAAAAAAATAACAAAAATAACGGTTACAATGATGCGGAAACAAACAGACCGAAAACGTGACATCGATTCAACTGCTGGATCGCCACTTCGCTGCCGTTTGTCTCCGAAGGATTTTTTCAGCCAGGTAATGGTAGACCACACCGCCATGGGCAGGGTCATACTCCAGATAGGTCATCATCTCACCCCAGTAGCGGAAACCGCCAGGAGATGATGCCGTAGAGGATGCTGAACACCACCATAAGGATCTGTGCCCACACATTTCCTTTGCGGCAAAATCAGGGAAGTTACGCCCACCAGTGCCGCCACCAGGGTCGGCAGATCCACATCCCCGGAAAATAAATTGGAAACAACAACAATCAACAGGGAGCCAAGCCACAGGCTCCATTCTTTCTTTGTAAAATCTTTTACGGGATTACTCATGATTATAAACTCCTTTTTCTTTATCTGGTAATTTGTTTATGACAAAAAGAAGAAGTCCAAGGATCCAATAGTGGTAGTGTGCGCTTATCTCGTATCATTTATGAACATCCTTTAAATTTTTCCGGGAACAAAGAGTCCATTGCCGGATCTTTTTGTGTGCGCCAGCGGTATGCATAGTATAAAAAAGCATCCGCACACATCTTCTGAGACCTAACGATGTGTAGCGAATGCTCTGTGCATTCCTACCCGGTGGCAGTCGTGTGAAACATTTCTGTTTCAGATACAAATATGCGGTTATTTTAATGGAAAAATCTCAATTTTGCAAGAGTGTTCTACTCCTTGATAGAGGAAATTTACCGCATTACAATGAAGGTAATATGAAAGTTAGATGTATCTAATCTTGGTAACTTGAGACTATACGAGGTAACGGAACATGAAACGGATTCATTTTGATGTGGAAACAGAGGGATTTTACGGAGCCTCCACCACCGGAACCCTGGCGTTGACAGCGGCAGCTTACTTCCCGGACATTACCCTCACCATTGCCATGACTCCCAGTGATTTTATCTGGCAGGGCTTTATGCAGGGGGAGAAAAGGACGGCTGTAAAGAGTGGCCCATCGAGGAGAGTCCCTGTTTTTCTTACCTGGGCAAGCCCCTGCCCTATATGCCCTTTTGTGTACCAGCATCCTAAGTATTGGCAAGTGGTTCAGGCGGAATCGAAACGCGCTGGGGACATGCTGAATTCCAGAAAACTTTCGATGACTCCGAGGCGGCACATCCCCCAGGAGGAAGAAATGATTCCAGTGGAAAACATCAAGGGAAAAACTGCTTGCCATCGGTGCAGAGGATGACGGGCTATGGGATGCTGCAAAATATGTTCGCCGCATGAAAAACCGATTAGCGCAAAGACTCACGTCTGCGAAGTGGAGGCCTTGACCTACCAGCACGGAACCCATTTTGTTTTCCTGGAGAGCATGATAAAGACCATGCTGCCCATCGGCTCCGGACTTTTTTGTGAAACTTGCTTTACATGCCGCCAGAGAATATCCAAAAGAGTGCAAAACCACCAGAGAGGACATTGACCGCCGGATAAGCAAAGTCCTTGAGGAGTGGAGGCAGTAAAAAATGACGGCGTGTACTGACTGGCAACCTATAAGGAGAAATTTGCGTTGCTGTCTATGGGTTACCGGGAGAAAGGCATGCAAGCCTCTAACCCATAAGAGCGGATTTACTGTGATTCCTATAGGCTTCTGAAAGCACTGCGTGCGGGATATCAACCCATAGAATATACTTTTTGTAATCCTTTATGGGTCTTTTGTAAGCCTTGTAAGCTGGAAAATGTCAAATTTTCTTGAAATCAGACATATAAGAACTTGATTTGGTGCTGCTTATGGGTTGGACTACTATGAAAGCTCTAAAAAACCACCTATAAGGTATGAATTCAATCATGTTTATGGGTAAAAATGAAAAAATTATGTAAACTCAAAGTGTTTCAGAGATTGATAAAGAGAAAGAGCCTTTCCCTATAGCCGTGGAAGGGCTCTTCTTCTGTTGACCTATATTTATTTTCAGAACCGTACCATCAGCAAGGGTGATGGTGTAGCCGTTAAAATTGATGGTGCCGTTGAGGACAATGCCATTGGTTAAGGAGAAATCCAGAGTGGAAATGTTGTCCACGATGATGTCTCCATTGATGGTCTGGCTGTCTGCGGTAAATTCCACCTGTGCGCCGTTACTTCCACTGGAGCCTTTGGTGTCGCTCATGTTTCCAATGACATCGCAGTTTTCCAGTGCGATGGAGTTTTGTCCCTCGATAACCAGCGCCTCAGAATTGTTGGCGGTCAAGGTTGCGTTTTAATGGTGACGGTTGCTCCATCCACCCGGAGAGCGTTTTCATCATCCCCGGTGGAGGTGTAGGTGGTGCCGGTGTAAGTGCCATCCTCGGTGATGGTGTTGGCACTGTCACCCTGGGTTACCTCCGCTGCTGCCCCCTAAAACCGCCGTTTCCATCAGGAGCGCTGCCACTGGGCATCTCCGGAGTACTGTCGGAATTATTGCTGTTGTCCGGTGCGGTGTTCCCATCAGAATTTTCCCGAAACCTTCCCAGTGCCAGTGTGACGCTGGCGCCCCAATTTCTGTTACCTTTCCGGTAACGGTGGTCAATTCTTCGGTAGAAACAGTGGTTGTCTCCGCAGCCTCGCTGAGTAAACCTGTGCAGTTCCGCAGGCAGACAGAGATAACGCGGTTGCGGTGGAACATAAAATACAAAGTGATTTTTTCATAAGTTTTCTCCTTTCCAAAGTCTGTTGTTTTTCTGTTGGCAAACGTATTGTAGCGCCCCATCCAAAGCCTGCCTAAAGACAGGAAAAAATTTGCAAATATTGATTTCTTCCGCGTTTCCTCCTATACTATAAGGAAGAATCGTGGAAAATCTCATTAGATTTTCCGGAGGCGCTACCGTCTTTTTGAAAAAAACCAGTTCAGTGTGGCTGCGGTACACAACGGACAGGACGCCTACGACTATGCCCCTTTCCGGGGTATGATGCCATCATTCTGAATGATGATGCCCAAAATGAACGGCATCGAGGTGTTACAGCGGCTCCGCAAGGAAGGCGTCCAGGTTCCATTATGATGCTTACCGCAAAAGGACAGACGGATGACCGCATTGCAGGCTTTAGCCGGAGCAGATGATTATCTGCCCAAAAGCCGGGTAGAGGAGGCACTGCGCCGCCTGGAGCAGCATAAAGTTATAGTTCAAAAACCGGGCATTGACCGGGGTGGTATGATGGGAATAGAGATTTAGCAAAAGAAAAGCAAAGAAAGGGGAAAATAAATGGAACCGAAAAAGTGACAGACTCTCTGACGGAACAGATTCATGTAGTAATTTATCCGACATTAACGGATTCGACGGCTGTTTGAGGACAACTGTTAAAGTGGATTGATGAAGTGGCAGGTGCTACCGCCAGACGCCACTGTGGGAATAATGCGTTACCACCGCAGCCATCGATAATCTGCAGTTTAGGCAGGTGCCTTTATCAACGATGTGCTGGTACTTACCGGGCGGGTAACCTATGTGGGGAAAACCTCCATGGAGGTACGGTTGACACTTATAAAAGAGAACCCGGACGGCACCCGTCATCCCATTAACCGTGCGTATTTCGTCATGGTCAACATGGGAGAGGACGGCAAGCCCACGGAAGCGCCGCCCCTTCTGCTAAACCCCGACGACCCGGCAGAGCAGATGGAGTGGGGACAACGCACTCAAACGCCGGGAACTGCGGCTGATGAGACGGAAAGAAGGGTTTTAAAACCATGACAAAAGCCAGTGGGCAACACCCACTGGCTTTTGTATACAACAAAATCTAGAGTATCTCTTTCATTACTTTTGTCAGCTCGTCTGCCAGAAGTTTGTGACTTTCCAGGCTCAAGTGCATCCAGTCGTAGGGGTACATCTCAATGCCGGGAATGGAGCCTGCATCCAGAAAATGGAATGCAGACGGTCTCTGCCATCCTTAAACCTTTGCCAGACCCCGGGAACGCTCTACGCATTTGTCTCCCATCTCACCGGCAACCGCGGTTTTGGCATAATCGGATGGATGGGGAGGCGGAGCAATCAACAGCACATTAGGCGCGCCTCTCCAGGCAGCGTGGGTGTCAATGGTTTTCTGTGCCAGACGCTCCAGACCTTTCCCTGATGATAAAGGAATTGGCATTAAAGCGATCCTGGTATCATTGGTGCCCAGCATGATAATGACTAAATCAGAGGCTCATGGGACATCATGCAGGGATAGATGACATTTAAGCCACACAGTCCCTCGAAAACCGGATCCTCAAAGGAAGTGGTTCTTCCGCTGAGTCCTTCTTCAATGATATAGTAATCATCCCCAGATTTTTCTGTAAAGCTGGTCCAACGCTCGATCACATCGAAACGACCGCCGGTTTTGGAATTATATCCATGAGTATTGGAATCTCCGAAACATAAAATATTCTTCTGCATGTTTTTTCCACATTTCTGCGCACGTTTTCTGCGCATAACGAGTTTGTGTCAAGTGCGCACAGACACAAACTCGCGATTGAAAAATTTTATTTTTCAATCTGCTTATCTCCTTGTCTAATAATTTCTCAGCCAGACTGACAGCAATCCATCAGACCTGCGGTATTTCCCAGCTTTGCAGGAACGATTTCCACATGGGAAAGTCCTGGGAAAGCTGTGCTTTACCCGGCTTTTATCTGGGCAAGCACGTAACTTTGTGCCATGACACCGCCTCCCAGAATGATGCGGGAAGGGTTAAAGACGCTGGTTAAGGTAACCAGACCGGTGCAGGTGTCCCCAATCCAGTCGTCAATCACGGCTTTGATTTCAGGGCGCTCCATGGCGTCAAAAAATCTTTCTGCCGTTGTCCAGGGTTTCGTCCACAGCCTTTGCCCGTTTCACCAGTGCGGTGGTGGGCGCAGTTTTCAAAAACAGCCCTCCAGGGTATCCGTGCCATTCTTGACCCCCCGGTGAATCACAATGCCGCCGAAGCTGCCGGCAGAGAAGGATGCACCGGAGTAAACCTGTCCGTTGATGATGATACAGCCTCCCACGCCGGTTCCGGGTAGGTGAGGCAGAGAAAACGGATAGCCCACGCCTGCTCCGGAATGGAGTTCACCCAGAGCAGCGGAGTTTACATCATTTCCACTGCCACGGGGACATGGAATTCATTTTATAATGTCCCGTACCGGCATGCCGGTATAACCGGAATATTTGTTGGCATAAAAAATCGTGCCATTGTTAGTGTTCACTTCTCCGGCGGTGCTGATACCGATGGCATCAAAACCGAATAAGTGTGGAGGAGCTGCATTACCCGCTCCATCAGATGGGCACCGCCCTGGGGATGCCTCGGTGTCCCATTCTTTCATGTCATCGTTCTCCCCACCTGTCCCAAAGACCTGCTTGATGGCAGTACCTGCCAATATCCACTGCGACAATTTTCATAAGAAGTTACTCCTTTATTTCTGGATTGCGGAGACAAATCTTGCGGTAACTTCAGCGTCTGGTAATAGCGCTGCCCACAACCAGTAAAGGCACCAGCCTCTAAAGCCTTC